>Ga0126307_10000118_pt1 | contig 46677 bp, 47 predicted proteins | sample Plot28_FD_89955 | JGI IMG/M metagenome (GOLD analysis project Ga0126307, IMG submission 89955) | Serpentine soil microbial communities from UC McLaughlin Reserve, CA, USA - Plot28 | ecosystem: Environmental > Terrestrial > Soil > Grasslands | place: USA: UC McLaughlin Reserve, Lake County... | reverse complement strand
TCGGCGCCGAGGACTACGCCGACGAGGTCCTCGCCAACCTCGAGGACAACCTCGGCAAGCTCCTGGAGGCCGTGCAGCGCGGCCGTACCAAGCTGCAGGGCGTCCAGGAACAATAACGGGTAGCAAACTAACCTCATGAACCACTTAGTCCCCCTCAGACGGCCTGGTGCGGAGGTCGGAGAAAGACACGAGGTGCGTGCCGAGTTCTCCGTTGATCCCTTCGATCTCTACGGGCGCCACCACGAGGTTACAAGGGCCGAGGCAGACGTATGCGTTACGCGGCTCTCGGAGGGACTGCACCTCGACGTGCGGGTCAGGGCGACCGTTCTTACGACCTGTGACAGGACGCTCGAGCCCACGGAACTCGAGCTGAAATTCGGCGACTCTGAGCTGCTCCCGGGTCCGAACTACCCCGAGGTCAGCGTTCAGGATTGGAACCTCGATCTGGCACGCTATACGGAGCGCGCCCTGCCGAACGAGGTTCCGATGCAGGTTTTCTCCCCTGGCACGAAGCCCGTGCAGCCTGGGGACGATGTCGACGAGGTAGACCCGCGCTGGCGGAGGCTCGATGGCCTCTTCGCCTCGCGTTTTTGAGTCAATAGCAACCAGGAGGTATTCACATGGCCGTACCAAAGAAGAAGACATCACGCGCGCGCAGGAACCAGCGTCGGGCTCACCACGCGATCACCGGCCCGGGCCTTGTCGACTGCCCCAACTGTGGCTTGCCGCACGTGCCGCACAGGGTCTGCCCCGAGTGTGGTTACTACAAGGGCCGCACGGTGGTCGCCGTGGACGACATCTAACCGAAACCCCGACGAGGTCTGCCAGTGCGCATCGCGGTAGACGCCCTCGGCGGAGACAACGCCCCGGGGGAGGTCGTTGCCGGCGCCCTCGCCGCCGCCAATGACTTGTTGGACGACGAGCTATTGCTCGTCGGTAGCCGCGAGGCCCTCGAGCGTGAGGTTGGCCCCGATTCCCCGGCGAACGTCACGCTGAGATCCTCCGGGGAAGCCGTTGGGATGGATGAGGAGCCCACGGCGACGCTCAGGTCCCACCCTGACGCCAGCGTCGCGGTCGCGGCCGAGATGGTTCGTGATGGCGAGGCCGACGCGCTTTTCTCGGCAGGGAACACCGGTGCTACGGTGGCGGCGGCGCTGCTGAGGATGGGACGACTCGAAGGATGCCGCAGGCCCGCGATCGCCACCTTGCTCCCTTTCCCTTCGCCCGTGTTGCTTCTCGACGCCGGGGCCACCGTCTCCTGCAAGCCACATGATCTCTTGAATTTCGCTATTCTTGGCGCCGTGCTCGCGAAAAACTACCTCAGTTTAGAGGGGCAAGCGAGGGTCGGACTCGTCAACGTCGGCGAGGAGCCCGGGAAGGGCAACGACCTCGCCAAGGAGGCGTACCGGCTCATGGACGAGTCGGGGATCCGTTTCGTCGGGAACGTCGAGGGTCGAGACATCGGGCGCGGGGCGGCCGACGTGCTCGTGACGGACGGTTTCACGGGCAATATCGTCCTCAAGACGGCCGAGGGTGTGTCCCGTGAGATCCTCGCCATGGTCCGCTCCGCGATTACGGGCGACGTTCTGAGCAGGCTCGCCGCAGGCATCCTTCGTCCACGGCTGCTCGGGGTGAGGGACACGGTGGACCCCGAGAACTACGGGGGATCCTTCCTGCTTGGCGTAAAAGGCTCGGTCGTAATCGGCCACGGAAACTCGGAAGCTACGGGCGTCGAGAACGCGCTTCTCGGCATCTCGCATACGGGCGCGGGGCTGACCGACGAACTGCAGCGGGCGCTCTCCAAGCATAGTCTCCGTGTGTCGGAAGGCAGGTCGGCTTGAACGGCGGCGCTGCAGGCAGGATCGTCGGCGTCGGCAGGGCGCTCGGGGGCAGGGTCGTTACCAACAGCGACCTCGAGGGCGTGCTCGACACGACTGACGAGTGGATCTCGGGCCGTACAGGGATCAAGGCGCGTCACTTTGTCACCGAAGGCGAGAACGCCGCGACCCTCGCCGTAGCGGCGTCGAAGAGGGCCCTCGAGCACGCCGGTGTGGATGGTGGGTCGGTCGACCTCGTGATCTGCGGTACTTCGACGGCGCCGGAGTCTATGCCCTCGGTCGCTTGCCTGGTCGGAGAGGAGATCGGGGCCCCAGGCTCCGGCGCGATGGACCTCGCCGCGGCGTGTGCCGGGTTCTCTTACGCCGCCTCCGTCGCTGCATCCATGATCCACTCCGGCGCGGCAGGAAGGATCCTGCTCATCGGGTCTGACGCAATGAGTACTATCGTCGACCCCGAAGATCGATCGACGGCCGTCCTTTTCGGCGACGGCGCCGGCGCCGTCGTACTCGACGCCGGCGACGGGGACTCGGGTTTTGTAGACCACATCCTCGGGGCCGACGGAAGGGGAGCCCCACTCGGGCGCGCCGGCCACCCGGCAGGCGACGAAAAGCTCTACCAGAACGGCCGCGAGGTCTTCAAGTTCGCCGTCAGGATACTGCCCGACATGGTCGAGAAGCTCCTATCGCGCAACGGACTCTCGCCTGAAGAAGTCCAGTACGTCATACCCCACCAGGCAAATGCACGCATAATACGTTCCGCGATGCGGAAGATGGAGATACCCGAGGACAGGGTCGTGATCAACCTCGACAGGTTCGGTAATACCTCGGCGGCGAGCATCCCGCTCTCCTACCCCGACATCTACGACGCGTTGGAGCCGGGAAAATACGTCATAACCGTTGGCTTCGGGTTTGGCCTGACCTGGGCTGCGAACCTGTACAGGATCTAGCTTGAGGGGCGGCGGGATGGAACGAGCCATAGTCTTCCCTGGGCAGGGCACCATCGGAGGCGAGATCACCGGCATCGCGCGCGATGCCGTGCTCGACTACGTGGGCGACGGAACGGTGCCTTACCAGCTCTCGGTATTCGCCGGTTCCGTAGATCTTCTTTACCGTTTGCGGGAGGCTGGGATCGAACCCGACGTCGTGGCCGGCCACTCACTTGGTGAATACGCTGCGGCACACGCGGCGGGAAGCCTCGATCTCAGCGATGGTGTGCGGCTCGTGGCCGAGAGGGATCGCCTGATGAACCTCGCTTCCAAAAAGAACCCCGGGGGCATGGTCGCATTGATCGGCTCCGACCCCGATGAAGTCGCAAGGGCTGCCGAGGAGGTCGACGGTATTGCCGTTGCGGCCAACTTCAACACGCCGCGCCAGACCGTCGTGTCAGGGCAGATGGACGCGCTCGAGAGAGTCACGGAACGCGTGCGCGGGAGGAAGGTGCGCCTGGAGGTATCCGGTGCTTTCCATTCGCCGCTCATGGGAGGGGCCGCGCGGGAGATGGACACCCTGCTCGAAGTGGTGGGGTGGGAGGACCCGGAGATACCGATGGTCGGGGCGGCGGATGGGGCGTTGTTGAGGACAGCGGACGAGGTGGCCGGGACATTACGGAGGCAGATGCTGTCTCCCGTGAGGTGGGCGGATGTGGTGGGGCGAATACTTGATCTGGGGGTGCGCGAGATCTTCGAGGCCGGGGAGGACGGAACTCTGACAAGGATGCTACGGGACTTCAAGCGAAAGGACGTCGAGGGGCGGACGGCCAGGGAGGTGCTCTCGTGAGGGCGCCGCTCGGACCGGCGCAGATCAGGAACCTCATCCCGCACCGCTACCCCTTCTTGCTGGTCGACAGGATCGAGGAGCTCGAAGCCGGGGTGCGGGCGGTCGGCATAAAGAACGTCACCCAGAACGAGCCTTTCTTCCAGGGCCATTTCCCTGACTATCCCGTTATGCCAGGTGTGCTCATCATCGAGGCCATGGCCCAGGTAGGCGCCGTCGGCGTCATGGCAGGCGGGGAGCATACGGACAAGCTCGCGCTCTTCGCGGGCATAGACGGCGTCAGGTTCCGCAGGCAGGTCCTTCCAGGTGATGTGCTCAGGATGGAGGTCGAGATAAGCCACCTGAAGGGCAGGGTCGGAAGGGGCAAGGGCAGGGCCACGGTAGGAGACGAGCGGGTCTGTGAGGCCGACCTCATGTTCGCCTTCGCCGAGAAGGGAGAGATGGAGTGATCCGGGACGGACGCGTCGCCGTCGTCACGGGTGGCGGGAGAGGGATAGGCCGCGCCGTGGCCGTGCGGCTCGCGAAGGAGGGGGCGAACGTCGCGATCTCTTACCGTTCCAACGACACCACCGCACAGGAGGCGGCGGAGGAAGTAAGGGCTGCGGGAGTGCTGTGCGAGATCTTCAAAGGTGACGCTGCCTCCTCCGAGGACGTCGACGCGCTGTTCAAAGGCGTGGGCGAAGCCCTGGGGCAGGTCGAGATACTCATCAACAACGCCGGCTTGACCAGGGACAACCTCATGATGCGGATGAAAGAAGATGAATTCGATGAGGTGCTGAGGACCAACCTCAAGGGCACTTACCTGTGCACGCGGGCGGCACTGAGGCCGATGATAAGAGCCAGGTGGGGACGAATCATCAACGTGTCATCTGTCGTCGGGCTCGTCGGGAACGCGGGGCAGGCAAACTACGCCGCCTCCAAAGCCGGAATCATCGGCTTCACAAAGAGCGTGGCGCGGGAGGTGGCGCCGCGTGGCATCACGGCCAACGTCGTCGCTCCAGGGTACGTCGAGACCGAGCTGACGCGTAGCCTGCCTGACGACATCAAGGACCAGATCATGGGCCACGTACCGGCGGGAAGGTTCGCGGAGGCGGAGGAAGTGGCCGAGGTCGTCGCGTTCCTGGCCGGCGAAGACGCCGGATACGTCACCGGACAGACCGTGGCCGTCGACGGCGGCATGACTATGCAGTAAGGCGTTTTCGGTTTACACTACGCGCTATCGTTACGGATGTGTACATAGTAACTTCTAAGAGTCATCGAGAGGAGAGACGGCTTGGATCGCGAAGAGATACTCGGCAAGATACAGGAGATCACAGCCGACAGGCTGGGGGTGGACGAGGGCGACGTCACGCCCGACGCTTCCTTCCGCGAGGACCTGGAGGCTGACTCCCTGGATCTGGTGGAGCTCATCATGGAGCTCGAGGAGCAGTTCGGGATGGAGATCCCCGATGAGGAGGCCGAGAAGATTACGACGGTCGAAGAGGCCGTTGACTACGTGACGGAGCACCAGGCCGCGTGAGCGACCCCGAGGCGGGTGGGCGCGCGCTCATAACCGGTACCGGGGCCGTGACACCCCTTGGAACGGGTGTCGAGAACTTCTGGGATGCGGCCCTGCACGGCAAGAGCGGGATAGGAGAGATCACGCTCTTCGACCCATCACCTTATCCTTCGCGGATCGCGGGTGAGTGCTGGGATTTCGATCCGACGGACTTCATTAGCAAGAAGCAGGCGCGCAGGATGGACCGCTTCGCCCAGCTCGGCATAGCCGCAGGAATACAGGCTGCGGAGAGCGCGGGGATCGTCGACCTGATCCGTGAGCGACCCGAGCGGGTGGCCATCGTGATGGGCAGCGGTATCGGGGGGCTCTCGACCTGGGAGCGCGAGTACAGAGTCCTGAACGAGCGGGGAGCTGGAAGGGTAAGCCCGTTCCTGATCACGATGATGGTCCCCAACATGGCAGCAGGACAACTCGCCATCTTTCTCGGCGCTACGGGTCCGAGCCAGTGCCCTGTTCTCGCCTGCGCCACGGGAGGGGAGGCGATCGCGGAGGGTCTGGAGCTGATCCGGCGCAAAGACGCCGACGTGGTGATAGCCGGCTCCTCGGAAGCACCGATTACGCCCTTGTCGATGGCTGGCTTCTGCGCGATACGGGCCGTGAGCCGGCGCAACGACGACCCGGCCCGCGCGAGCCGTCCCTTCGACGAGGGCCGCGACGGCTTCGTGATGAGCGAGGGGGCCGGGGCCCTGGTGCTTGAGAGCGAGGAGCACGCCGAGCGCCGCGGCGCCGAACCGATCTCTGCCGTCGCCGGTTACGGTCGCACCACCGACGCCTACCATGTAACCGCGCCTGATGAAGACGGCCGCGGCGTGGAGCGGGCGATGGTTCACGCCTTCGAGGATTCCGGGCTGGATCCCGAGGAAGTTGGCCACGTCAACGCCCATGCCACCGCGACCCCGACCGGAGATGGGCCCGAGACGAAGGCGATAGCGAGGGTAGTTCCGCAAGCCCTGGTATCGGGGACGAAGTCCATGACTGGTCATTCCTTCGGGGCCATCGGCGCCACCGAGGGCATCATGTGCGCCATGGCCATAAAGCACAAAGTCGTCCCACCGACGATCAACCTCGAAAAGCTGGCCGATGACTGCGAGGAGCTGAACTACGTCGGAAGCGAGCCAATCGAAACCCCTGACCTCAAAGCCGCCATCTCCAACTCGATGGGATTCGGCGGCCATAATGTCGTGATCGCGTTTACAAGTGTAGAATAGAGAACGAGATGTCTATAAGAGACCTCATAGCGATCCTACCAGAGCCTTTGAGGCAGCGCTCTTTGACCCATCCGAGCGTGGCCGACCCTTACGAATCGAACGGGCGGCTCGAGTTTCTAGGCGACTCCGTTTTGAACAGCCGCGTCGCCGAGCTCGTCTTTCACGGCTACCCCGAACTTTTGGAGGGGGATCTCACGCGCATCCGGGCCCATCTGGTACGTAAGTCCTTTCTCGCAACGGTGGGTCGGAGCGAGGGTATTGAGGAGATCATTGAGAGTTCAGTCATAAACGACTCGGTCATCGCCGATACCGTCGAGGCGATTATCGGGGGGGCCTACCTCATAGACAGGGACCTGGTGCTCAGGACGGTCGATGAGATCTTCAACCCCGCAGAGGTCGACACCGACGAACTGCGCGACTGGAAGACGCTCCTCCAGGAGACCCTACAGGCAGACGGGCTTAGACCGACCTACCGGGTCATCTCCAAGCAAGGACCGGCGCACCGGCCCAGCTTCACCTCGAGGGTCTCCGTGGACGGAAGAGAAGTCGCTACCGGTGAAGGCAGCTCCATAAAAGAGAGCGAACAGACCGCAGCCCGTACCGCGCTGGAGATCCTCGGCATCCGTCCCGTTCTACGCTCCACAGTCGAGGTGCACGTCGGGGCGTAGCTGCGCTACGCAGGCATCAGGCTACAGGTTTCAGGTAGATTAACCCATCGTCGTCCGTGGGCTGTCGCGCCGAACGCGCGGCACCAGAAATGCGCCACACGGCCTCGAGACAATGCCCCAAAGCCGGTCCAACGCCTGCACCGGAATGCCTATCAGAGGGTGGCCGAAGCCTGAAACCTGTAGTCTGATGCCTTATTTGCTGCACTTTTCGACGTGCTTTCCGGGCGGAAGTTGCGTAAAATGTGCTTTCAGTGCTCTCGGCGATCTATATCAAGGGCTTCAAGACCTTCGCGCGGCCGGTCAGGATGCCACTCGAAGGGGGCATCACATCGATCGTTGGGCCCAACGGTTCGGGGAAGAGCAACATCACTGACGCTGTGCTGTTCGCGATCGGGGAGCAGAGCCCGGGGGTGTTGCGGGCGGGGGCTATGAGCGAGTTGATTTTCTCCGGGTCGGAGACGCTTCCGGGCGCGAGCGTCGCCGAGGTCACGCTCGTATTGGACAACGAGGTCGGCAGGATCTCGCTCCCATACAAAGAGGTTTCCATTACACGCCGCATCTCGCGCAGCGGCGAGACGGAGTACAGGATCAACGGCACCCGGGCCCGTCTTGCGGACATACGCGCCGTTGCTGGTGAGGCAGGACTGGGACGGCACAGTATCCTGCGCCAGGGTGCTGTGGATGCGATAGTCGCTGGTGGGGCGGCCACGTGCCGGCTGGCGTTGGAGGAGGCCGCCGGGCTCGGCGTCTACAGAAGACGGCGCGTATCGGCCAGTCGCCGTCTTGAGAGGGCCGACGCCCAACTCGAGCAGAGCCGACAGCTCGAAGCTGAGCTCGAAAACCAGTTGCGCAGGATAGAGAGCGAGGCAGCGGCCGCCCGCGCGTACAGGGAGCTCGAATCCCGCTTTCGCGAGCTCTCACTGGCACACCTGTATCGGGTCGCAACAAGGGAGCTGGATGGCCTAAGGCAGAGGCTAGTGGAGGCCAGGGCTCAGGCGGCAAAGCTGGCCGCGAGCGAGAGGGACGTTCGTGAGGAAGAGGCAGGGATCGAAAGCCGCCTGCAACACTTCGAGAATGTACTCGGGAGAACTGAAAGGCGACTGGAGGCACTCGAGGATACCGCAGAGGCCCTGCGGGTCGAGGCTCTGCGTTCGGATCGAACGCTCTTGCGGCTGGAGGCAGGCCGCGGACGCGAGGGGGAGATGAGGCTCGCCGTCTCCCGCCTGGAAGACGAGCTACGCTGGGTGTCGAGCACTCTGGATAGCATCGAGAAGAGGGCCGGCGAACTCGAGGTGGAATCTGCCAGGAGACGAGAAGCGTCAGCCCGGCTACAGAAGGTCCTTGCAAGGTCACGCGAGGCGAGCGTGTCCGCCGAACGAGAGAGGGCCAGGCTGGCCAGGGAGTTGGAAGAACTGGGCACGCGTCTCGCGAGGCTCGGGTCTCATGGAGAGCAACCAATCATCTCCGAGGAGGGGATCGCCCTCCTTGCGGCCGTGGTCTCGGACCTCGAGGAGGGAGGAGATCGGGAGACGACGGAGGATCTTCGCGGGGTGCGCAATCAGGTGGGCGGCATGCTCGCTCGGGTTGATGAGCTCGCCGAGCAAGTCGGCCGCAGGCGTGGGGTCTTGGCTGCCGCGGTCGGGAGAGCCGAGTCCAGGATACGCGCGCTGGCGAAGACGGCCCCGGACGGCGCGAGCACGCGGCTCTACGAGGTGATACGGGCCCGACCAGGCTACGAGGTCGCAGTCGAGGCTGCCCTGGGGGAGTACGGCGCAGGGGTGCTCGCCGAGAACCTGGACGAGGGGATGAAGCTCCTATCGAACGTCGAGCCCGTGGCCGTCCGTCTCGACGCCAAGCCCATGGAACCCAACGGGACCATACCAGGAAAACCACTGATCGAATGCGTCGAGGTTCTCGATGCGCACTACGATGAAGCGGTACGACGCCTCCTGACCGGCATCTTCGTCGTCGAGCATCCCGGCGATGGCGCAAACGCCAACGGGTACGTCGCCGTTACGAGGGACGGCTTCCGCCTCACGAGGACCGGCGTGAGCTTGCGTCACGGCCCTGGCAACTTCGGCCGCGAGACGCGTCTCGCCGCCTGGATGCAACACCTCGAAGCCTTGAAGGACGGGCCAGGCGAGGCGCTCTACGATCTCAGGGAGACCCTCTCAGGTATCTCCAGTCGCCTGGAGGGGCTGGCCGGGACCCTTCAGCAGATCACAGCTCTCACCGACCGGACCGGGCGGGCTCGGGCCCTGATCTCACGTGAGGCGAAACGCCGCAGGATCGCGGCGGAGACTGCCAGGAGGTCTTTTTTGGAGCGAGAGAAGGCTCTCTCAGCCCTCTCTAGCGAGGCTACGCGGACGGAGGTGGCGCTCGCTGAAGCCGAAAAGAATTCTGATCTCATGAAGAAGGAACTGGCCGCCGCAACGGCCGCCGCCGAAGAGGCCAGCGCGTCCGCCGCCGACTCGGAGAGGAGGTTGTCTGAGTTGCGCGCTACCCTTGGAGCGGGCGCAAGTCGCAGGGAAGCAATTTCACGCAGGCTGCAGCGTTCCGCGGGCTCTCTGGAGGGCGGAGCAGGCGACCTCGAAGCCCTCGCCGCCCGCTCTGCGAACTCGGCAACGAAGCTCGTCACGACCGTTCGCCCTCGCACAAACGGCTTGCGGCGCCGTAGGGCGGAGGCCGCAGAAGCACACCGCCGCCTCTCCGCGGAGCGCACGACCCTCTCTCGCAGGACCGTTGATCTCGCGGGCCGGCTCGCCACATCTCGCGCGCAGGCGGAACGTCTCGCCGAAGAGGTGTCCAGGGTCGAATCCGCGGCCGCCGAGGCCGGCGATGAGATACAGGCGGAATGGGGCGCCACCCTAGACACGGCCCGCCAGGAGGCCGAGAAGCACGACGAGAGCACGGACAAAGAACGCCACACCCTCGCCCGCAGGCTCAAACGCTTTGGGGACGTAAACCTTCTCGCTCTCTCCCAGGAGGAGGGATTGCGCAAACGTCACGAGTTCGTCTCGGCCCAGAGGGCCGACGCAGAGGCCGCAGCCAACGAGCTTAACCGCATAATACAATCCGTGGACAGGGAGATAGAGTCACGTTTTTCGGAGACATTCGGGCGGGTGAGCGATGCGTTCGGGGAGATGGTGCCGAGGATGCTCGAGGGATCCTCGGGGGTCCTAGATCTCTCTGAAGAGGGGGTAGAGATAGGGCTGCGGTTGGGTAGGAAGGGCTGGCGGCCCTTACGCGTTCTGTCTGGAGGGGAGCGTGCCCTGCTCGCGCTGTCTTTCCTGTTCAGCGTGTTCTTAAGCCGACCAGGGGGCGATTCGGGGGCGTTCTGCGTGCTCGATGAGGCCGAGGCGGCGCTCGACGATCTCAACCTGGCCCGTTTTCTCTCTGTGGTAGACTCTCACCGGGCCAACGGCCAGTATCTGCTGGTCACCCATCAAAAACGAACGATGGCCGCGGCGGACGTGCTCTACGGGGTAATTCAGGATGCCTCCGGGGCCACCACTGTTGTGTCGAAGCGTTTGCAGGGAGAATAAGAAGTCGCCAATGGCGCGCTCGTGGCGTAGTTTTTTCAAACGAAACACAGATGAAGAGCAGGCGAATGGCCCGGTGGTAGCCAGCGAGCCGGAGCCTACCACCGAAGATGTCGAAGGCAACGGCCACCTCTCCACGGATCTGGAAGCCGTCGCAGACAAGGCGGCCGAAGCAGTTCCTACGGCCGAGGAGGTGCAGGCAGAGAGGAAGGAGCCTGCCCCCGCGGATGTGTGGGAGGCCGATGAGATTGAGCCTGGTGAGGCCGAGGTATCTCTTCCCGAGCCGAGCGCGGTAGAGGAAGTCCAGGATGCCGAATCGGTCGCTGAGCGGCAGGAGTCGGAAGGTTGGTTCGGCAAACTCCGGCAGGGCCTTGGCCGCAGCCGGGATTCGTTTGTCGGACAGCTCAACGCAGCCGTCGCCGAGTTCAGGGACGTCGAGGACGAGGAGTTCTGGGAGAGGGTCGAGGAGATTTTGATCGCTTCTGACGTCGGGGTTCCGACCACGGCGAAGCTCGTCGGCGAGCTGGAGCAGGAGGCGCTGGAGAGTAGCATCACGAGCGGCGCTGAGTTGCGGGAGCTCATGATCGAGCGAGCCACCAGCATGCTAGAGGGACCCGTCGAGCTCGACGTCTCGCACGAGCCAACGGTCATCTTGATGGTCGGGGTGAACGGGACGGGCAAGACGACGACGATAGGCAAGCTCTCGCGGTTTCTGCCTGGAACGGCGATGTTTGCTGCAGGGGACACGTTCAGGGCTGCGGCCATCGAGCAGCTCCAGCAGTGGGGAGAGAGAACGGGTACGCCGGTGGTGGCGCGCGAGCGCGGCGCCGACGCGGCTGCTGTTGCCCACGAAGCCATACACGCCGCAAGGCGCGAGGGTACGGACGTATTGCTCATCGACACGGCGGGCAGGCTGCACACCAAGGTCAACTTGATGGCCGAGCTGGACAAAGTACGGAGGGTCGTAGAGCGGCAGCTCCCAGGGGCACCGCATGAGGTGCTGATGACGGTCGACGCGACCACGGGCCAGAACGGGTTGCGGCAGGCCCAGATGTTCAAGGAGGTTGCCGGGTTAACAGGGATCATCCTCACCAAACTCGACGGGACCGCCAAGGGTGGCATCGCTCTGGCCATAGCCAACGAGGTCGGGGTGCCGATCAAGCTCATCTCGGTCGGGGAGAAGGTCGAGGACCTGCATCCGTTCGACGCCCGCGAGTTCGCAGAGGCCCTGTTTGGAGATCTATAGATGTTCGATACGTTAGGCGAAAGGCTCAACAAGGCCCTCGATGGGGTTCGCGGTAGCGGCAACCTGACGGAGGAGCAGGTAAAGAAGGTTACGCGAGAGATCCGTTTGGCCCTGCTGGAGGCCGACGTGAACTACGGCGTCGTCAAGGAGTTCGTCGCAAGCGTCCGCGAGCGGGCCACGGGTGCAGAGGTCTCCAAGGCGCTGAGTCCGGGCCAGCAGGTCGTGAAGATCGTCGACGAGGAGCTCGCCAACCTGATGGGCAGCACCGCCCACAAGCTCTCCTTCGCCTCGAGGCCGCCGACGGTCGTGATGCTCGCCGGCCTCAACGGCCACGGCAAGACGACGGCGGCAGGGAAGCTAGCGCTGTTCGTGCGGAAGCTCGGTAAGAATCCTTATCTGGTCGCCTGCGACACCTACAGGCCAGCGGCGATCGAGCAGTTGCAGCAGATCGGACGCGAGCTCTCTGTGCCCGTATACACGGAAGGCACGGGGCCGAAGCCGGAGGAGATCGCCGAACGTGGTATCAGGGAGGCCAGAGACGGGGGGTACGACTTCGTCATCATCGACACGGCCGGACGCCAGGTCGTCGACATGGAGATGATGGAGGAGATCCGGCGCGTCAGGAACGCGAGCAGGCCGCACTCCGTGCTTCTCGTGCTCGACGTCGTAACTGGCCAGAACGCCGTCGAGGTGGCGCAGGCTTTCCAGGAGTACGCCGACTTCGACGGGATGGTCTTGACCAAGCTCGACGGCGATGCCCGCGGCGGCGTTGCGCTCTCCGTCGTCTCGGTGACTGGCCGGCCGATCAAGTTCGCCTCCGAGGGCGAGAAGATGGGTGAGTTCGACTACTTCTATCCGGACAGGATGGCCGGCCGTATCCTCGGGATGGGCGACGTCCTCACCCTTATCGAGAAGGCCGAACAGCAGATGGACCGCACCGAGGCGGAGGCCCAGGGCAAGAAGCTGATGAGCGGTAAGTTCACGTTCGAGGACTTCTTGCAGCAGATGCAGATGATAAAGAAGATGGGTCCGCTCTCAGGCCTGCTCGGCATGGTCCCTGGCTTAGGCAAGCAGCTCAAGGACGTCGAGATAGACGACAGGCAGCTCGCCAGGGTCGAGGCCATGATCACCTCGATGACCATCAAGGAGCGCAGGAACCCCAAGTTGTTGCAGAACCCGAGCAGGGCGCGTAGGATTGCCCGGGGCTCGGGCGCGACCCAGCAGGACGTCCAGAAGCTCGTCAAGCAGTTTAAGGAGATGCAGAAGATGATGGCCCAGATGGGCAAGGGCGGCGGTATACCGCGCATACCCGGTCTGTCAGGGCGCAGGTAAGAGTCCGAGAGGAGATGGCATGGCGGTAAAGATAAGGCTCGCGAGGCACGGTTCCAAGGGCAACGCGTTCTACAGGATAGTGGTCGCCGATTCCAGGAGGCCGCGCGACGGTCGGTTTATCGAGCGGATAGGGACCTACGATCCGCAGCAGGAGCCTTCAGATATCAAGGTCGACGAGGAGAAGGCCAGGGAGTGGCTTGGCAAGGGGGCGCAGCCTACCGACCAGGTGCGTAATTTGCTGAAGATCTCCGGGGTCCTCTAGAGAGCCGTGGAGCAGTTAGAGAACCTCCTGCTCGTCCTCGCCCGCTCGCTCGTGGACGAACCGGAGAAGGTCGAGGTCTCCGGTACCGAGTCGGACTCGCGGGTGGATCTGGAACTCAGGGTGGCGCCTGAGGACATGGGGCGTGTGATCGGCCGCCAGGGACGGACGATCCGGGCGATCCGTACGGTCGTGAAGGCCGCATCCGTGAAGGCAGGTAAGCGGGTCACCGTGGAGGTCCCGGACTAGAGACCGTGGAAGATCTCTCCGATCCGGTCGCGATCGGGGTCGTGGTCGCGCCGCACGGGGTGCGCGGCACCTTGAGGGTCCGCGCCCTCGGCGCCGGCAAGCACTTGAGGAAAGGCACGGATCCGGTAGTAGTGGACGTGAGACGCCGCATCTTAGCCGCCAGGCAAACCCCGAAAGGCTTCTTGCTCGACCTCGAAGGCATCGAGAGCAGGTCCGAAGCCAGATCCCTTGGAGGCGAAGAGCTCTTGCTCGACCGCAAGGAGCTTGATGCGCTGCGAGAGGGAGAGTTCTACGTGGCTGACCTGGTCGGCCTGACGGCCGTAAACGACGCAGGTGGGATCGTCGGAACGGTGGTGGATAGCTTCGAGACTGCAGCCCACGAAGTCCTCGTGGTCCGCGCTGAGAAAGACCGGCAAGAATTGTATCTTCCCTTCACCCTCGAGCACGTCCCCGATGTAGACCTCGGGGTGGGGCAGCTCCTGATTCGACCGCCGGAGGGTTAGCCCTATGAGAAGTATAGACATCTTCTGCGTCTTCCCCGAAGCAGCCGACGCAGCCGTACGCGTCGGGGTCGTCGGCAGGGCCATAGAGAATGGCATCATCGGCTACCGCAGTTTCGATCTGCGTGATTACTCTCCGGACGGACGCATCGACGACATGCCATACGGTGGCGGCGCAGGGATGGTCGTCAGGGTGGACGTCGTGGCGAGGGCCCTCGAGGAGGTCTACGGCGTTCCGGCGAGAGAGGTAAGAACAAAGCGGCGGGTCGTTCTCACCGAGCCTGCCGGACGCGCAATTACGCAGGGCTACGTCGATGAGGTGGCCTCTGGGCCGGACGTGACCGTAATTTGCGGGCGCTACGGCGGGATAGACGAGCGGGTGTGGAGCGGACTCGCCACGGAGGCCGTCTCGCTTGGCGACTTCGTGCTCTCGGGGGGTGAGATCGTGGCCGCGGCGCTCGCTGACGCAGCGATCCGGCGTCTGCACGGCGTACTCGGTAACGCGGCGAGCCTCGTCGGCGAGTCGTTCTCGGCCGATGACGTGGTCGGTCCTCCGGCCTACACGCGGCCGGCGATGTGGGATGGAGAGGAGGTGCCGGGCGTGCTATTATCGGGCGATCATGCAAAGATCCGCGCCTGGCGCGAACGCGAGGCGCTGGACCGTACGCGGGCAAGGTCGACCGGAAGGAGGTCGCCCTAGCTATCCGGAGATCCACCCACGAGAGGAGAAGAACATGATATCGAGCGAGAACTTGCAGCAGCGGGACGTCGCGTTCAAGCCGGGCGACACGGTTCGTGTGCACTACCGAGTCATCGAAGGAAACCGTGAGCGCATACAGGTCTTCGAGGGCCTGTGTATCTCCCGCAAGGGCGGGGATATCAACGAGACCTTTACGGTCAGAAAGAATTCCTTCGGGGTTAACGTGGAAAGGATCTTCCCGCTCCACTCCCCGAAGATCGCCAAGATAGAAGTCGCCTCTCGCGGTGCCGTGCGCCGCGCGAAGCTCTACTATATTCGAGATAAGGTGGGCAAGAAGGCGAAGGTCAAGAAGGCCAAGTAAGCCCGCGCCAGCATTGTCAGGGACTCGCCCAATCGGCCGTCAGCCGGATGAGAGTTCCCTTTACGCTTTCGACGCGGCATGGATCCTCCGTCGGAGCGGGCCGCTGGCCGGGGCCGACGAGGCCGGCCGTGGCGCGCTGGCGGGGCCGCTTGTGGCCGCGGCAGTCGTCCTCGGCGAAGGTGAGATCTCCGGGATCAACGACTCCAAGCTGCTACGTCCTGCCCTGCGGGAGAGGATCTTCGGCTCGCTGCTCTGCCGTGCCGAGGCCGTCTCCATAGTGTCGTTTCCGGCCTGGTGGATCGACCGTCACGGAGTAGGCCCGGCGAACCGTGAGGCCCTTACCAAGGCTCTTGGTTCCTTAAGAGATCGCGCCGGATGCGTACTTGCGGACGGGAACCTGGCGCTCGGTCCTGAGGTTGAGTGCCTGCCGAGGGCCGACGCCAGGAGCGCGGCGGTCGCCGCCGCGAGCGTCGTGGCCAAGGTCGTCCGCGACGACGCGATGCGCGCCCTCTCCGAGGCCCACAGCGGCTACGGTCTCGGGCGAAATCGCGGGTACGGAACACCCGAACACCGGCTCGCCCTCTCGGAACTCGGCCCGTGTCGGGTCCACCGCCTCAGCTACGCCGGGGTGGGAGGCTGAAGGACAAATCTCCCGGCGCACGGGGTGAGGCTCTTGCCCTGCGCTACCTGGTAGGGCACGGTTACACGCTTGTCGAGCGCAACTACAGGACACGTCGTGGGGAGATCGACCTGATCGTTCGCCAGGACGATACTCTCGTCTTCGTCGAAGTGAAGCTGCGGCGCGGGACCGGCTTCGGAGACCCACTCGAAGCTGTCACTCCCCGCAAGCAGAAGACCTTGCGCTCTGTCGCCGAGCACTACCTCTACGCCAGAAAACCTCGGTTCGACACCCTGCGATTCGACGTGATCGGAATCCTCGCCGATCGATCCGGTGTCCGCGTGCATCACGTCGAGGACGCATTCTGAAAGCGGGTTGGGGGAAGAACCTCCACCCAACTCGCGCTGGTCAGCATCTCAGCACTTCAGCCGGTCAGCCTATTGCTCGCAGAAGCCTCGTCGTGTGTAGGGCCTGGACCTCACGCTAGGTGCGGACGATGGGTCGGACGGACGCCGCGAGTTGACGCGCGGTCGTCTAACCGGTCCGGATGGCGCGCTCTTCCCACGCCCCGCGCGTCCTCCTCGGCTTGCCGGGGATCGGCTCACGCCAAATGCACGGTCGTCGCGGCCCGCTGACAGAGCCAAATCCCAACACCGTCCCACCGGCGCCAAGCGATGTGCCGTGGTGGCATGGCGCCGCCGACGACCGTGAGCTTCTACAAGGGCCGCACTCCTGCGGCCCTTGTAGAAGCTCACCCAACTTTAGTCCCCTACCCCACAGTTCACCCGAAACCATGCGTTCCTCCTCCTAGCCTCACTGTATCGTATAATATATAATACATTGGTATATCATTATGGACGAAAATCCTGTATACTGTTGGCCTGCTGTATGGAGGTGGTGAAGTTGGGGGTCATGGCGATGGCTAGTTGGTGTTTTGAGTGATGTCTGTGTGCCGCGCGAGGAGCCTCAGCCTATTCGGGATTGATGCATTGCCTGTTGAGGTAGAGGTGGACGTCAGTCCTGGTCTGCCCGGTTTCTCGATCGTCGGCCTACCTGATACGGCTGTGCAGGAGGCGAGGGAGAGGGTGAGGGTGGCTATCTCCAACAGCGGTTACAAGTTTCCGACCAAGAAGGTAATAGTGAACCTCGCTCCTGCGAACCTCAGGAAGGAGGGGCCTGCCTTCGACCTTCCGATCGCGCTCGGGATCCTTGCGGCGTCCGGTGCGCTGCCGGCGGGCGGTCTGGAGGGCGCCGGCGTGGTGGGCGAGCTCTCGCTGGACGGTGGGCTGCGGGGTATCAAGGGGGCTCTTTCGATGGCAGAGGGTGCAAGACGGGAGGGATTAACGCGCCTGGTCGTCCCTGAGCGGGATGCGCCTGAGGCTGCTGCAATCGGTGGCGTAAAGGTTTACGGGATGCGGAGCCTCAGGGATGCTGTGGCGTTCCTCGGGGATTGTGCGCGGGTCTCCCCTGCGGAACCGGCGTCCCAGGACGGTCGATTGGTAGAGGCCGACGAGGACTTTGCCGACGTGGCTGGGCAGCGATACGCCAAGCGGGCTCTGGAGGTGGCCGCCGCGGGTGCTCACAACGTTGTCATGAGTGGGCCACCCGGTTCCGGGAAGACCATGCTGGCACGCAGGATGCCTGGTATTTTGCCCCCGCTCACCTTGGAGGAGCGCATCGAGGTAACCAAGATCCACAGCGCGAGCGGGGAGGGCAACGGGGCGCTCGTTACGAGGAGGCCGTTCAGGGCTCCGCACCACACCGTATCGACCTCGGGGCTCGCAGGGGGTGGGAGCAACCCGCGGCCCGGGGAGGTGTCGCTGGCACACCACGGCGTGCTCTTCCTGGACGAGTTGCCCGAGTTCAGCCGGACGGCGCTCGAGGCCTTGCGCCAGCCGCTTGAGGACGGGCAAGTGACGATCTCGCGGGTTGCCGCGACGGTCACCTATCCTGCGAGGGTAACGCTCCTTTGTTCCATGAACCCGTGTCCCTGTGGCTATGCGGGGGACAGGAGAAGGGTCTGCCGGTGCACGGCGGGCCAGATCGAACGCTACCAGGGGCGCATCTCGGGCCCTTTGCTCGACCGGATGGACCTCTTTGTCGACGTGCCACGCCTCACGCGTCAGGAGCTGCGCGAGGAGAGACACTCTGAAGAGTCGAGGCTCGTGCGGGAGCGCGTAAGCGAGGCGCGTGTGGTCCAGGACCGGCGTCAGGGCGCGCCGAACTCCGCCCTCTCCGGACGTCGGCTACGCGAGGTTTGCGCTTTGCACGGCGATGCGGAGGCACTCTTCTCGCGGGCGGTGGACCGGATGGGACTCTCGGGAAGGGGGCATGACAGAGTCCTCCGGGTGGCAAGGACGGTCGCCGACCTCTCCGGCGAAGAGGAGATAGCCGCCGAGCACGTCGCAGAGGCGCTCAACTACCGCAGGTCGCACCTATTTGGGAGGTGAAGACAGGGCAAAGTACCTCTTCCTCTGGCTGTTGCAGGCCAGGATCGGGAGCAGCCTCGTCAAGCATCTCGGCGACCTTGCCCCCGAGGCCGTGCTCCGGACGCCCGTCGTCGAGTTGGCGGGTCGGGCGAAGATCTCCCCGAAAGCTTCGCGGGCTTTCGAGGAGCTGCAGCGGGTCTTCGACCCTGATCGGTTACAGGACCGTCTCGCGGCGAAAGGGCTCGAGGCGCTCACGCCGGTCGACGAGGCTTACCCGAACCAGCTGAGGAGCATACCCGACCCGCCGCCCGCCCTCTTCGTGAACGGTGCGATCCCTGAGACGGTCTCTGTCGCCCTGGTAGGCTCGCGGAAAGCTTCCGCTACCGGCATCGAGACCGCCAGGGCGCTCGGGCTCGCGCTCTCTGAGCGGGGCGTGTGCGTGGTGAGTGGGCTCGCGCTCGGGGTCGACGCCGCGGCCCACGAGGGTGCGGTCGCGGCCGGTGGCGTGACGGTCGGCGTCCTCGGGTGCGGCATCGACATCATCTACCCGAGGCGCAACAGGGGCCTCTTCGAGTCGGTCAGGCGTCACGGAGCCCTGATCTCCGAGTACTACCTCGGCGAGGCGCCCCTCGCCTGGCGCTTCCCCGCCAGGAACCGAATCATTGCCGGCCTCGCCGGGACCGTCGTGGTAGTCGAGGCGCCCGAGCAAAGCGGTGCACTCATAACCGCCCGCCACGCCCTCGACGCAGGTCGCGATGTATGGGCCGTGCCTGGCCCCCGGGCGTCCGCGAGTGCCGGGGCTCGAACGGGCTGCTCGCCGACGGCGCCGACGTTCTTTGGGATATACCAGAGTTCGTCGACGCCGTGGCGCGGGAGATCAGGAACCCTGCGCGGGGCGTCGCTTCCGGAGACGCCCAGCCCCTGCCTACCGGATTGGAGGATACGGAGGCCGCCGTGCTCTCCGGAGTCGGCTTCGAACCGAGGGGCGTGGACGTGGTTGCGAAGCGCAGCGGGGTCGAGATGGCCAAGGTGCTCACCGCGCTCGCCCTACTCGAGCTGAAAGGGTTCGTGAGCCGTGACGGTGTCGGCTCGTTCGTGAGGAGGGCTGCCCCGTGACCCGGCGTACGCTCCGCTCGCTCTGGGTGCACTATTTCCGTTTCCGCAAGCGCCTCGACGAAGCAGATATGTCCGGCGTCGAGCGTCGCTCGGCCGAACGCGAGGCGAGGGGACTCAGGGACCGGCTCGTGGTCAACTACTCCCCGCTCGTGAAATACGTCGCCGGCAGGATCTCGGGTCGAGTGGGTGGACCTCTGGATCAGGAGGACGTTGTCGCATCAGGGCTGTTCGGACTTCTGAAAGCCGTCGAGACATACGATCCTGGTCGCCGCACCAAGTTCGAGTCTTACGCGATCTCCAAGATCAGATGGTCCATCCTCGACGAGCTGAGGAAGGTGGATCCTCTGTCCCGCCGCACCCGTCTGAGGGCGCACCAGATGGAGCGTACCAGGGACGAGCTCTTCCAGAAGCTGGGCCGCGAGCCGACGGAGTCTGAGTTGGTAGGGCGCCTCGGTATCAGCGTTACCGAGCACAGGGCGTTCCTCGAACAGTACGCGCGGGCGCAGGTGAGGTCCCTCGAGGCCCGACTCGAATGCCAGGGCGGCGCAGGCGCCGGGTTGCACGACCTCATCGGAGACAACTCGGCGACTGACCCTGCCTCGGCCGCAGAGGTGGCCGAGGTTCGCGCGCGGCTGGTTCGGGCCATAGAGGACCTCGGCGAGCAGGAACGGGTGGTCACCACGTTCTACTACTACGAAGGCCTCACGCTGAAGGAGATCGGCAGGGTTCTGCACCTGACGGAGGGCCGTATCTCGCAAATACTCCACAGCGCGCTCGCGCAGCTCAGGCAGAGCCTCGCCGAAGATAGCCGACTCTCCGAAAGAACCTAGGCCACAAAGTGGCAAAGCCTCTTCGCACGCATTTCAGCTTCTTTCGCTCATAGACGGACGCGCGACTCGTGATAGGGCGATGCTTTAGCCAGCCGCTTTAGAACCGGCTGATTTGGCGCTGTGTACTTCGGCAATAATAAGGCTGACGCGCTGAGATGCTGACTAGCTGACCAGCGCGCTTTACCGGAAGGGTTGACCCTTCCGGAAAAGCGCTGTCCTAGAAGCATCAACCCCCTTGTGCTAACATCTGCGAGGCCGGACGAGGCAAAGCTTTCGGGCCTCGTCTGCGACTACGCACGCTCGCTGTGAGGCCCTCAGGGCCCGGGTGGTGGTCCGTCGGGAGATCGAAGGGCGGATTGCGAGGCGCGGGCGGAGGATACCAACCACCTTAAGGAGAGGTAGAGATCTTGCAGAGCACAACTGAGGGTGTAGGAATTCGAGAACTGCTCGAGGCCGGCGTACATTTCGGACACCAGGCCAAGCGGTGGAACCCCAAGATGAAGCGCTACATCTTCGCCCAGCGGGCCGGGGTCCATATCATCGACCTAGATCAGACGCTGACGCTGCTGGAGCAGGCACTGAACTTTGTCCGCGGCGTCGCCGAGGCGAACCGTGAGGTCCTCTTCGTGGGGACGAAAAAGCAGGCCCAGATACCACTCGCAGAGGAGGCGCTGAGGAGCGGGCAACCCTTCGTCGCGGAGCGCTACATAGGCGGGATGCTCACCAATTTTCAGACGATCCTTCCGCGCATCCAGTACTTCAAAGACCTTGCCGTCAGGGTCGACGAGACGCCGGAGGAGGAGAGGACGGGCAAGGATTGGTTCGCCCTCAACAGGGAGTACCAGAAGCTCAGGCGCAACTTCGCCGGTATAACGGAGATGGAGCGTCTCCCAGGCGCCGTCTTCGTCGTAGACCCGAAGCGTGAGGAGCTTCTGGTCAAAGAGGCGAATAGGCTCAATATTCCCGTGCTCGCCCTCACCGACACCAACTGCGACCCCGAAGTCATCGACTACGTGATCCCCGGCAACGACGACGCCATACGTTCGATCAGCATGATCTCCAGGCTCGTCGCCGATGCGATCATCGCCGGTAGGGGCGAGGAAGCGCAGGTCGAGGAACGCCCTGTGCCGCCGGTGATCGAAGACTCCCAGGTTAACGCCGAGGTGCAGCAGACAAACATGGCCGACGGTACAACCGACACACCGAACGGGGTCAGCGCCGAGCCACCAGCGGACGAACCAGAAGTCCCGGTAGAACCGGAGACCGCGCCAGAGCCTGAGGCTACTGCCGAGGCGGTTACCGCGGAGGAGACTGTAGTCGTAGCCAAGTCCGAGGACGAAGGGGAGCCGGAGGCGGAGGTTGAGGCTGCGGAAACCGGAACCGCCGAGACTGAGGCTGTCGATGCGGAGGACGTCCAGACCGAGGACATCGAGACGGAAGATGTCGAAACTGCGGCAGTCGATGCGGAAGCTGTCGAGGCTGAGGCCATCGATGTGGAGGCGGTCGAGCCGGAGGCTACAGCGGAGCCCGAGGCGGTAGAGCCTGAGACAGAAGAGTCCGGGCGTGTCGAAGAGGAGACCGAGGAGAAAGAAGAGACTGAGGAGAAGTAGGAACTTTGGCTAGTACGATAGAAAAGATCAAGCAGCTCCGGGAGGAGACTGCCGCGGGAATGATGGATGTAAAGCGGGCGCTCGAGGAGTCCGACGGCGATGTCGAGGGTGCCAGGAAGGTCCTTAGGGAGAGAGGCCAGGCACTGGCCGCGAAGAAGAGCACTCGGGCGGCGACGGAGGGGCTCATCGAGGCTTACGTACACTTCAACGGGCGGGTCGGCGTGCTTGTCGAGGTCAACTGCGAGACAGATTTCGTGGCGCGCACGCCCGAGTTCAAGGAGTTCGCCCGCAACGTGGCGCTGCACATCGCCTCCATGCGGCCGATGTGCGTCTCGACTGAGGACATCTCGGCCGGAGCCATAGAGGAAGAGCGGCAGGTGGTCGAGAAGCAGGTCGCCGAGATGGGTAAGCCCGAGAATATCTCACAGCAGATAATCGACGGCAGGATGAGTAAATGGGTCGCCGAGCAGGCCCTCCTCACGCAGCCCTACGTCAAAGAGACGGACAAGACGGTCGGAGATCTCCTGCGCGAGACGATCCAGAAGGTCGGCGAGAACGTCGTGATCCGGCGCTTCGTCCACTACGAGCTTTAAGGCGACCTTGGAAGACCCTGCCAAACTCAAGGCCGAGAACGATGAGGCCGGGCTCTCGAAGCTCGGCCCTGTAAGGCGCGTCGTACTGAAGCTCTCCGGGGAGAGCCTCGCCGGCGATGGTGGGTACGGGATCGATCCGGACAGCCTCGACTCGACGGCGAAGGGCGTTCTGGAGGCTGTGGAGGCGGGCGCCGAGCTGGCCGTCGTCGTAGGCGGCGGCAACATCTTCCGCGGTTCGCACGTCGCCGACGAGCTCGGCATAGAGGGGGCCACGGCCGACTACATGGCGATGCTCGGCACCGTCATAAACGCGATGGCTCTGCAGGCCGCCCTCGAACGTCGCGGAGTACCTACCAGGGTCCAATCCGCCATCGAGATCCAGGAGGTCGCAGAACCCTATATCCGCAGGCGTGCCATAAGGCACCTGGAGAAGGGCAGGGTCGTCATCTTCGCCTCAGGGACGGGCAACCCTTTCTTCACCACCGACACGGGGGCCGCGCTGCGGGCGCTGGAGATAAACGCCGACGCCTTGCTAATGGCCAAGAACAGGGTGGACGGGGTCTACGACAAGGACCCGAGGATGCACCCTGACGCCGTGCGTCTGCCGCGGCTCACCTACATGGACTTGCTCTCCAACAACCTCTCTGTCATGGATCACACGGCCGCCACGCTGTGTAGCGGCGAGAACTTGCCGATAGTCGTTTTCGATATACTCAAGGAAGGTAACTTGCGCCGTATCTTGCAGGGAGAACAGGTGGGGTCGCTGGTGTGGGGCGCCGCGAACGGAGGCGGAGGAGGCTGATATGTCTGACGTTATTGATCTGACAGCGGCCGAGCGCAGGATGAGTGGGGCCGTCGAGTCGGTGAAGAGCAATTTCGCGACGATACGCACGGGCAGGGCGAACCCCTCGCTCCTGGACAGGATCGAGGTCGAGGTCTACGGATCGAGGATGCCCCTGAGGAGCGTCGCGAACATCGGTGCGCCGGAGGCACGGCTCCTCACGGTCACCCCCTTCGATCCGAACTCCTTAAAGGACGTCGAGCGTGCCATAAGGGATGCCGATATCGGCCTCAACCCCCAGAACGACGGCAAGATACTTAGGCTACCGATACCAGAACTTACAGAGGAGCGCCGCAGGGACCTCGTCAGGATGGCGAGGAGTATGGCCGAGGAGGGGAGGGTCTCCGTCAGAAACGTGCGTCGCGACGAGATGAAGGACCTGCACGAGTTGCGCAAGGAAGGCGAGATCTCCCAGGACGACGAACGCAGGGCCGAGGACGAGCTACAGAAGCTCACCGACGGCTACGTCAAGAGGGTCGAGGCTGCCCTTGCCGACAAGGAAGCCGAGCTCTCGGAGGTCTAACTGCTGGAACCCGCCGAGAAACGACTCCCCACTGGCTCCCCCGAGCAGCCCGTCCTCGACCCAGAACGGACCCCGCGTCACGTGGCCATCATCATGGACGGCAACGGGCGCTGGGCCAAGAGACGTTGGCTTCCACGCGCCGCAGGCCACAGGGCGGGCGTCTCGGTGCTTACACCTCTGCTAGAGACTGCAGGCCGCGCCGGGGTGAAGACGCTGACCTTGTATGCCTTCTCCACCGAGAACTGGACGCGTCCGGAGAGAGAGGTAAAGACGCTCATGAAACTCTTTCTCGACACAGCCCGCGAGAAGGTGCCGGAATTGAACGAGCGTGGGGCGAGGCTCCGGTTTTTGGGAAGACGGGAGCACCTGCCTGCCGCAGTACTCGAAGCCATGGAAGAGGCCGAGGATTTCACCTCCGGAAATGACAGCCTCGACGTTTACATCGCGCTCGATTACGGTGGGCGTGCGGAGATCGTTGACGCCACCCGACGGATAGTGGCAGACGGTCTCTCTCCGGAAGACATCGACGAGATGACCTTCGCCAGATACCTCTACGCCCCCGACGTACCCGAGGTCGATCTGGTGATCCGGACCAGCGGGGAGCTGCGCGTATCGAACTTTTTGCTCTGGCAGATAGCCTACGCCGAGTTCTACGTGACGGACACGCTCTGGCCCGATTTCTCCCCTGGGGAGTTCCTGCGCGCCCTGGAGTCTTTCGGGTCACGGTCCAGGCGCCGGGGCGGCGTCTAGGACTCCCGTGCTCCGGTGGAGGGCAGCGACCGCCCTGGTGCTCGCGCCGATCGCGCTTGCCAGCATAGCCCTCGGCAAGTGGGCCGTGCTCGCCGTCCTGCTCGTCGTCATCGCGGGTGCCGCCTACGAGCTCTCGCGGGCCCTCGAGCCGCTCCCTCTGGCTGCTGCCCTCGGCGCAGGGGCGCTCCCGCTCCTCCTCTCCATCCCTTACCACCAGACCGGCGTACTCGCAGGTGCCGTGGCCGCGCTGCCCTGGGCGCTCTTGTGGTTCACGAGCAGGCCCGAGACAAGGACCCTTCGCACGGTGCTCGCCGTCCTCCTCATGTCGCTCTGGGTCGGCGTCCCGCTCGCGCATCTCGGGCTATTTCCTCGCTCCCGCGCGGGCGTTGTCCTCATCCTCATAGCCGTGGTCGGGCCCTGGATTTCCGATTCGGGTGCGTACTTCGCCGGGCGCTTTTTCGGCCGTCACCAGCTGTTCCCGAGCCTGAGCCCGAACAAGACCGTCGAGGGCAGCGTGGGCGGCCTCTTCATCACGATGCTCATCATCGGTCCGCTGTCCTACCAACTTCTGGACTACACGGTCGCCAAGGCCGTGATCATCGGCGCCGGTGTCTCCGTCGCGAGCCAGTGCGGGGACCTCTTCGAGTCCTCCCTCAAGCGTATCCTCGATGTGAAGGATCTCGGGACCTTCCTACCCGGACACGGAGGTATCCTCGACAGGGTCGATAGCCTGCTGTTTACGGCCCCGGCGGTATACTACATCTCCCTACTCGTATGAGATTGCACCCCACACCTGGATGAGACGCCGACTCACGATCCTCGGCTCGACGGGCAGTATCGGCCTGCAGGCCCTCGACGTCGTCCGTAGATTTCCTGATCGCTTCGAAGTCGTCGGCCTCTCAGCCGGAAGCGACGCACGAACGCTCGCCCTCCAGGCGGCCGAGTTCGAGCCTGAGTTCGTGGCCCTGGAATCGAAAGAGCCAGAACCCCTCGAAGGACTCAAGGCCGAGGTGCTCGCTGGACCAGGCTCCGCCGGGAGGCTGGCCGGCGCGCCCTCAGACGTCGTCCTCAACGGTATAGTTGGCTTCGCCGGCCTCGCCGCCACCGTCGGCGCCTTGCAGGCAGGCAACCGCGTCGCTCTGGCAAACAAGGAATCGCTCGTCGCAGGGGGCGAATGGGTGATGGCTCTCGCCGCAAGCAACCGCATAATTCCTGTGGATTCGGAGCATTCGGCGATCTTCCAGTGCCTTGAGGGGAGGCGTCAGGAGCAGATACGCACCGTATTGTTGACGGCCTCGGGAGGACCGTTCTTCACGTTCGAGAAGGCGCGGCTCATCGAGGCCGGGCCCGCGGATGCGCTCAAGCACCCCACGTGGCGGATGGGGAGGAAGATCACCATAGACTCGGCCACCATGATGAACAAGGGGCTCGAGGTCATAGAGGCGCACCACCTGTTCGGCGTCCCGTTCGATGATGTGCGGGTCGTCGTGCACCGTCAGTCTGTGGTTCACGGGGGTGCACTCTTCGAGGATGGTTCGGTCGTGCTCCACGCAGCTCTGCCCGACATGAGGTTGCCCATAGCGTTCGGCCTGCTCTATCCCGAGAGGGTAGACGTGGGGGCAGAGCCGGTACCCTTGGACGGGGTAAGTTGGACCTTCGAGAAGCCGCGCGACGAGGTATTCAGGTGCCTGCCGCTCGCCGTAGAGGCCGGTCGTACCGGGGGCGCATACCCGGTCGCGCTCAACGCGGCCAACGAGGTCGCTGTGGAGGCCTTCCTTGACGGCAGGATAAGATTTCTGCAGATAGCAGATGTGATCGAGGAGGTCCTCGAGGTGGTCCCAGACTTCGGGACGATGCAGAGCATGGAAGCCATAGAAGCCGCGGACGGGTGGGCGCGCGAGAAGGCCGAGAGGCGCGTGGGGGGAGGGTCGCGATGACCGTGATCGTCGCGCTGCTCGGCCTGATCTGCCTGATTGTCATCCACGAGCTCGGGCACATGCTCACGGCCAAAGCCCTCGGCGTGAGAGTCCCCGAGTTCGGCGTCGGCTTCGGACCACCGCTCATTAAGAAGAAGATCGGCAACACTGTCTACTCCTTCCGCATAATACTTCTAGGTGGATTTGCCAAGATGGCAGGGATGGGGGATGGCGCGGTGGGGCTCGACACCTACCACGCCAAAGCGGCGTGGCGACGGGCGCTTATCATACTTGCCGGTCCTTTGGCCAACATCATCGCGGCGGTTGCCATACTCGCCGGTGTTTACATGTTCCAGGGCGTCATCACAGACGTGAAGCCGGTCGTCAGGGCGGTCGAACCGGGATCGATGGCGCAGGAGGTTGGGATCAGGCCAGGCGACAGGATCGTCGGGCTAGATGGCGAGAGGCTAAAGAGCTGGGACGGGTTCGAACGCCAGATGTTGGGCCGGGAGCCCGGTGAGAAGGTGAGCGTGACCGTGTTGCGCGATGGGTCAAGGAAGACCTTCGAGGGAAAGTTGGGGGCGGACCCTGACGATGGAGACCGGGCGCTAGTGGGAGTGCGTCCCGAGGTAGAGACGACCACTTATGGGCCTGTTAAATCCGTCGTTCTGGCGGTTCAGCGGTGTGGGGAGATCACGGTCAAGCTCGGGACTTTCGTCGGGCAGCTCGTAACTGGCGAGAAGGATCTGTACAGGAACGTGACCGGTCCCGTCGGCATCGCTTCGGTCGGGAGTACCGCCGTCAACCAGGGATTCTTCCTGCCGCTTCTGGCCCTGATCAGCCTCAACCTGGCATTGTTCAACTTGCTCCCGATCCTGCCTCTCGACGGCGGGCACCTCTTCTTTATAGTGGCGGAGAAGGTGTTGGGAAGGCCCGTCAGCGAGCAGACGATGGGCAGGATCGCCGCTTTGGGCCTCGTCCTCGTTCTCGCGCTCTTCCTCTTCGCCACCTACGCCGACCTGAGTAAAATCTTCACTGGACAGCCGTTCATCCCGGATTAAGATAGGGGCGTAACGAACGTATGGGAGCGAGATGACAGAGCCACCACTGCGCGAACGCCCGATCACGAGCCGCCAGATAAAGGTCGGCGATGTGCCCATTGGCGGCGGCGCCCAGGTTGCGGTGCAGTCGATGACGAACACCATGACCTACGATGTCGAGGGGACGGTGCAGCAGGTCTACGACCTCAACGCAGCCGGTGCCGATCTCGTGCGCGTCTCTGTCAACGGCTCCAAAGCCCTCAAGGGTTTCAGGGAGGTCGTCTGGCGATCGCCGGTGCCCCTTATCGCCGATATCCACTTCGATTACAGGATGGCGCTCGGGGCTGCAGACGCCGGCGCAGCGTGCGTGCGCATCAACCCGGGTAACGTGGGGAGCGACGACCGCTTTCGGCAGGTGATCGAGAAGTGCCAAAAGTCGGGCACGGCCATGCGCATCGGGGTCAACTCAGGGTCTGTGGAGAAGCGGTTCTGGGACCTACCCAAGGCCGAGGCGCTCGTTGAGAGCGCCTTGCACAAGGTCGAGATCGCCGAGGAGATGGACTTCTTCGACTTTAAGGTCTCGCTGAAGGCGAGCCACGTCCCCGAGATGGTCGAGGCCAACAAGAAGTTCCGCGAGCACTCCGATGCGCCACTGCACCTTGGTGTCACGGAGGCAGGGACGAAGCTGCCTGGGGCAATAAAGAGCGCGGCCGCCCTCGGGCAGCTCCTACCCTACGGGATAGGGGACACCATTCGCATCTCGCTCGCCGAGGACCCCGTTGAGGAGATACCCGTGGCCTACCACATCCTCTCGGCCCTCGACCTCAGGCACCGCGGTCCGAACGTCATAGCCTGTCCCAGCTGCGCGCGCACGCTCGGCTTCGACGTGATCGGGATGGCCGCGAAGGTAGAAGAGGGGCTCAAGCACTTCGAGGACCACTTCACCGTCGCGGTCATGGGCTGCGTGGTCAACGGTCCTGGTGAGGCCCGCGACGCGGACTACGGGGTTGCCGGTGGCAAGGACGACGGTGTGATCTTCTCCAAAGGCCAACCCTTGCGGAAGGTGGGCCGCGATGAGATCTACGAGGCCCTTTTCGAAGAGATAGAGAAGGACGACAGGAAGTAAGGACGGTTTCAGGCTGCGGGTCTTTCTGGGGACTGAGCCGGGGCCAGGGAGGATGGGTCGTTTCTATGGTGCCATCGTTTCGAAGGAAACTCTAGGACACGTAGGTTCTCGCTTCTATCTCATCTCGCGTTCGTAGGTCAGCCTGACCGCCCCATCCTCGCGCTGCCAGGCGTAGCGGATACCCAAACGCTCCATGATGGGGATGAAGCTGTCCCACATGGCGTCGCTGTCGCTCGTTTCGAGTCCGAGGACGCGTGAGATCTCCTCTGCATCCGGCCACCCCGTGATGAGTAATTCGGCGCGCGCCTCATCTCCCGAGAGCGAGCCCAACGCGCAACCCACCGAGACCGCATTCTTGGTGACCGCCTGTGCTACGTCGACGACCGGCTGGGCGCGCAGCTCGTCCCATCCGGGAGCGAACTGACGTCCGAAGAACGCGACGAAGTCTTCTACTGCCGGGCCGCGCTCCTTCAAGTAGGCGATCGTAGTGAGGATGAAGGCCGTGGCGTTGCCCCGGGCCTGGGAGAGAAGCTCCTCGGTCGTAAGTTCCGTGTTGGCGGCGTCGGTCATGGGGCCTCCGTCTGCCGGGCTTGTGATGATCGGTTCTCACGCACATTGTACGCTTGGGCACACGGCCGCGCATCCGACCGGACTCCGATAATCCAGCGGGAGCCATGCGCCTTGTAACCTAGATACTCTGAGATATAATCGAGGGTGTTGTAAGTGAGCAAGGGGTCTTCGGGCCCGTTGCTTTTTTTATCGTTCGGAGAAGGTGAGAGAGACGGCGGGACTAGAGAGGTTGACAGAGGTGGTCGAGGGCGTGCTTCCCGAGGGGACCGAGCTGGTCGAGGCCAGGTTCTCGGGGGGGCCTTTGCTCACCGTGCTCCTGGATCGGGAGGACGGTTCTGTAGACCACGAGTTCTGCTCGCGGGTCGCCTCCATCGTTGCTCCGGCGGTCGAGGCCGAAGGCTACGACGGCCCCATCGAGGTCTCGTCGCCGGGCATCGAGCGTCCGTTGACGAGGCCGGAGCATTTTCGGCGTTTTGTCGGTCATGAGGCGAAGGTCAGGATCGGCGAACCGCTGGATGGGCGCAGGAACTTCACGGGCGTCATAGAGAGGACAGGCGAAGAGTACTTCGTACTGAGACTCTCCGAGGGAGCGGAGGTGGAGCTGTTGTTCGGTTCCGTGACCCGCGCGAACCTCAAGGAGGACATATACAAGTGAATACGGCATTGTTATCCGCGCTACGCGAGATAGAGACGGACAAGGGCATCCCCTTCGAGACGGTCAAGGGCGTGCTCGAGGAGTCCTTGCTCGCGGCTTACCAGGGCCGTGAGGGGGCTGACGAGGAGGCGAGGGTCGTCCTCGACGAGGATACCGGCGATCTGAGGGTGATGAAGGATGGCGAGGACATAACCCCTCACGACTTCACGCGCATAGCGGCCCAGGTCATGCGCCAGACGTTCTACCAGCGCCTCAACGAGGTGCACAACGAGCAGTTATTGGACGAGTACGGCGAGCGCATGGGCGACGTTGTTACCGGCATCGTGCAGCAGGCCCACAGGCGGATGACCCTGGTCGACCTCGGTAGGGTCGAGGCGATTTTGCCTGCCAGCGAGCAGGTTCCGAACGAGCGCTACGAGAACGGCCAGCGCCTCAAGGTGTACCTGTTGGAGATACGGGAGGGAGGGCGCGGTCCCAGCCTGACCGTGAGCCGGCGCCATGAGGGGCTGCTCAGGAACCTCTTCGAGCTCGAGGTGCCAGAGATCTACGACGGACTCGTCGAGATAAGGGCCGTCGCCCGCGAGGCCGGGCTGCGCTCGAAGGTGGCTGTCTGGTCGAAGGAAGCCGGTGTGGATCCTGTCGGGGCCTGCGTGGGGCCGCGCGGGAGCCGGGTGAGGGCCGTTGTCTCCGAGCTCAGGAACGAGAAGATAGACATCATCCAGTGGGACCCCGAGCCTGCGCGCTTTATAGCGAAGGCCTTGAGCCCCGCGCGCGTGCGCGAGGTCTACCTGGACGAGGACGAGAAGCAGGCGGAGGTAATCGTACCCGACGACCAGCTTTCGCTGGCCATCGGCCGCGAGGGCCAGAACGCCCGCCTCGCCGTGAAGCTGACGGACTGGAAGATAGACATAAAGCCCGAGAGCCAGGCGACCGAATACGAGGAAGAGGAAGAGGATTGGGAGCCGGATGAGGACTCCACCATGCACCGCTGCAGGGCCGTCCTCTCCAACGGCCGCAGGTGCGCAAACATGGCTCTGCCGGGCTCGCTGTTCTGCGGCATCCCTTCCCATCAGGCGCAGGCTGCGGAGTTCGAGGGCATGGTAGGTAGAGGGTAGGGGAACTGATGAGCATACGCGTATACGAGATCGCCCGCGAGCAATCGCTTAAGAGCAAAGAAGTCATACAACGCCTCAAGGAGGCAGGGGTGGAGGTAAAGAGCCACTCATCCTCCGTCGAGGAGAACGTCTACGAAAGGGTTTTCGGCGAAGCGACAGGCGGTGAAGCACCGAACGGTCGCTCGGTGGCCCAGGAGAGCGAGGCTCAGGAGGCCCGCGAGGATGCACAGCGATCGGGGCACGGCGCGACCATGGCGGCCGCGCCGGCGGAGGAGCCCGTCTCCGTACCGCAGCAGGGCCGTCCTCAGAAGAAACGCCGCAGGGTCGTGATAGACGCGAGCGCGAGGAACCGCGGCGCGCGTCCTGCCGCCCCTGCCGCCCCCGCCCCGAGGGAGCCCGAGCGTGCCCCCGTCGAGGAGGAAGAGCCCGAAAGCAAGGGGGTGCGGGTCGAGCCAGGGGCGACCGTCAAGGACCTGGGCGACGCCCTGGGTGTGCCTCCGACCCAGGTCATCAAGGTCTTGATGGGCCTCGGGGAGATGAAGACGCTAACGCAGACCCTATCGACCGAAGAGATAGAGCTGGTCGCCGAGGAGCTCGGTGTCGAGGTCGAGATCGGCGCGGTCGAGGAGCCCGAGCCGGTCGAGGTCGCACCAGACGATGACCCTGCCGACCTGGTCGAGAAGCCGCCCGTGGTTACGGTCATGGGACACGTCGACCACGGCAAGACGAGCCTTCTGGACCGCATACGCAGGGCCAACGTGCAGTCCGGGGAGGCAGGCGGCATCACGCAGCACATCGGGGCCTATCAGGTCGAGTCAGACGGCAGGAAGGTCACCTTTATAGACACCCCCGGCCATGAGGCTTTCACGGAGATGCGGGCGCGCGGGGCGCGGGTTACCGACGTGGTCGTGCTCGTCGTTGCCGCCGACGACGGCATCATGCCCCAGACTATGGAGGCCATAGAGCACGCGAGGGCCGCCGGCGTCCCCATGATCGTGGCGCTCAACAAGATCGACGTGCCGAATGCGAACCAGGACCGGGTCCTCGGGGAGCTCTCGGAGAGGGAGCTAGTGCCCGAGGTCTACGGCGGGGATACGGTCACCGTGCCGGTGTCGGCCAAGACCGGTGAGGGCATCGACGAGCTTCTGGAGAACATCCTGGTCGTCGCAGAGCTCGAGGATCTGAAGGCGAACCCCAAAGCTCCCGCCAGCGGCTACGTTATCGAGGGCGAGCGCGACCCCGGGCGTGGTCCCGTTGCTACGCTGCTTTTGAGCCGCGGGACGCTCGGGAAGGGCGACGCCGTGCTCGCAGGGACGGCCTACGGCAGGGTAAGGGCGATGCTCGACTTCACGGGACAGCGCGTCAAGGAGGCAGGACCTGGGATGCCGGTCGAGATCCTCGGTCTCTCCGGAGTCCCAGAGGCCGGAACCCGTTTCGAGGTCGTCGACCACGAGCGAATAGCCCGCGACCGGGCTCAGCAGGCCGAGGAGCGTCTGCGCAGGCAGGAGCTTGCCCAGGGCGGTACGCGCCGCACGCTGGAGGAGCTCCTCGGCGAGGGAGGAACACAAGACCTCAACCTCGTCATCAAGGCGGATGTCGCCGGCTCCGTTGAGGCTCTCAAAGAAGCGCTCGCAAGGTTGTCGACAGACGAGGTCAGGGTCAACATAGTGCGCAGCGGCGTCGGTGCCCTGACCGACTCGGACGTCATGCTCGGTTCGGCCAGTGACGGCATCCTGCTCGGCTTCAACGTCAGGCCTACAAATACGGCCAAGCAGGTCGCCGAGCGCGAGGGCGTCGAGATCCGGACCTACGACGTGATCTACAAGGCCCTCGAAGAGATCGAGGACGCCATGCGCGGGATGCTCGCCCCCGAGATAGAGGAGCGCGAGACGGGTACCGCCGAAGTGCGCCAGACCTTCAGGGTGCCTAATGTCGGCGTCGTCGCGGGCTGCTACGTCACGAGCGGTGAGATCTTTCGCAACAATCGCGTGCGCGTCGTGCGCGACGGCACCGTGGTCTACGAGGGCTACGTAGCCTCCCTGAAACGCTTCAGGGACGATGTCCGCTCGGTGCGCGAAGGATTCGAGTGCGGCGTCGGCGTCGAGAACTTCAACGATGTCAAAGATGGCGACGTCCTGGAGTTCTTCGAGTCGGTCGAGGTCCCGAGGTAAAGGCGGCCTTTGTTCTGCGCGGTGAGGCTCGAACTGGAGCTGCCCTTCTCTTCGAGCCTGAAGGATAAGCGCCAGACGCTGCGCTCCCTCAAGGATCGGCTGCGCCGCAAGAATGTCTCTGTGGTGGAGTCCGATCACCAGGACAAGTGGCAGCGCGCCACGATGGAGATCGCGCTCGCCGCGGTCTCCCGCAGCGCGGCAGAGGAGAAGCGGGAGGAGCTTCGCAGGACGCTCCTTGGCTACGAGGACCTTTCGATACTGGACTGGCGCGAGGAGTTCATGAAGCTATGAGTGGGCGCACACGCAAGGTGGAATCGCAACTCAAGGAGATCACCGGCGAGGAGGTCGCCTCTCTCTCGGATCCGCGCATCCAGGGGCTCGTTACGGTTACGGGCGTGAGGGTTAGCCCCGACCTTGCCCACGCGACGGTCTTCTACAGTGTACTCGCCGGCGAGGACGAGATGGCAGCTAAAGAGGGTTTGCAGAGCGCGGCGGGCCGCATCCAGGCCGCGGTAGGGACCCAGACACGCCTCAAGCGCACGCCCAGGCTGCACTTCGAGCCAGACCCTGTCGTCGCACGTGCGACGAGGATAGAGGCAGCTCTCAGGGAGGTAAGGACCGATGACGACTCGCACAAAGAATAATACGCCTGCTGAAATAGCGGAGTTCTTGAAGACTCTGGATAGGGTCGCCGTCACGACACACGTCGGGGCCGACGGTGATGCCATCGGCGCCTCGGCCGCGCTCGTGCGTCTGATGCACCGGCTAGGAGCTACGGCCGTGTTCTGCCACGCGGAGGCGGTGCCCGGGTATCTAAGCTGGCTCCTTCCCGACGAGCCCCTGCTCGAGCTGCCGCCGGATCACGACCTCCTCGTCGCCGACACTTCCCGCGCTGACCGAACCGGCGTACCGGTGCCCGAAGCGGGCGCCCGCCTCAACGTCGATCACCACGAGGACAACCCTCTCTACGCCGAGTACAACCTGGTGAGCCCGAAGGCCGCCGCCACGGCGGAGATCATCGCTGACCTCTACGCCGAGCTCGACATTCCTATCGACAGACCCACGGCCGAAGCCCTCTACGTTGGCATAAGGACCGACACGGGCGGCTTCACCTTCCGCAACATCTCTCCTCGTGCCCACGAACTGGTCGCCGACCTCCTGAGGGCCGGCGTAGTACCGGCCGAGGTAAACGAGCGCATCAACCGCAGGGGCAGCATCGAGCAACTCAGGATCGTCGGCGTCTCGCTCGCGAACGCCGTCCAATACGGGGACGCCCTGATCTCCACGGTCGAGAACGCCGACTACGAGCGGACCGGCGCGACGGAGATCGAGTCGAAAGAGGCCATCGACCAGCTCCGCACCGTCGCGGGGGTCGATGTAGTGGCCCACCTGCGCGAGGTGCCGCAAGGGACGAAGGGGTCCCTCCGCTCGGAGACCGTCGACGTCGGAGAGATCGCACGCCGCTTCGGTGGGGGAGGTCACAGGCTCGCCGCCGGATACACTACGCCGCGCCGGCCGAAGGAGGCCAAAGAAGAGCTTCTGGGAATACTCGAAGGCGACCTCGGGGGCGGGCGATAACGGAGAAGGCTTTATCGGGTGGCCTTCTGCTGGACAAGCCGCCCGGTATAACGAGCGCCATGGCGGTCTCCAGCATAAAGCGCCTCCTTCCAAAGAAGAGCAGGATAGGTCACACAGGGACTTTGGACCCCCTGGCCTCGGGCCTCCTCGTGCTCCTGATCGGTCGGTCCACCCGCCTCTCGCGCTACGTGACGGACCTGGATAAGGCCTACACGGCAACCGCCCGCTTCGGCGCCGTCTCGGACACGCTCGACGCGGAAGGCGAGATCACCGACCTGGGCACCGTTCTCCCTCCGGAAGATGCAATCCGTGGCGCACTCCCCGCATTCACGGGAGACCTCCTGCAGGTCCCTCCGATGGCCTCGGCACTCAAGCGCGAGGGCGTCCGCCTCTACGAACTACACCGCAGCGGCGTCACTGTCGAACGAGAAGCCCGTCCTGTCACCATCCACAGTTTCGAGCTCACCTGTCTCGACCCGGCCAAACGGACGGCAACGTTCGAGATCTCCTGCAGCAGCGGCACCTACGTAAGAACCCTACTCAGCGACCTCGCCGCGTCCCTGGGATCCAGCGCCTACCTTACCGCCCTGCGCCGCAGGAGCGTCGGACACTTTACCGTGGGCGACGCCCAGTCCACCCGGAACTTCCACCCAGAAACCCTACATAACCACATAATACTACCAGCGGAAGTGGTTGCCCATCTCCCTGAGGTGGAGGTTCCTGCGGAGGTGGGCCGTAGCATGGTGTGCCACGGAAGGCGCATAAGGAAGTTTCGGGTCGAGGGCAGTTACAGGGTGATGTGTGGGGGCGAGTTGCTGGCGGTATACAGGGAGGATGAGGAAGGGGGGCGGGCCGAGGTGGTGCTATGCGCGGAGTAGTTGTAGCTCTCGGCACCTTCGACGGCGTTCACGTCGGCCACCAGGAGGTCTTGCGGCGGGCAGTGGAGGAGGGGCGGCGGAGGGAGATGAAAGTTATAGCTGCCACCTTCCATCCGCATCCCCGGGCCGTATTAGGGGCTGGTGATCCGCCGAAGCTGCTCACACCGCTGGAGTTGCGGTGTGAGATGTTGCTCGGTTACGGGGCTGATAAGGTGTGGGTGATCCCATTCGACCTCGAACTTTCCAGGAAGAGCCCCGAACAGTTCGTGCGTGAGGTGCTTGTTGGCGAGGGTGGTGCCGGGATAGTCGTGGTCGGTGAGAACTTTCGTTTCGGGCACAGGGCTGCCGGCGATTTCCGGGATCTCCAACGACTAATGCGTGAGGCAGGCGGGACGGCTGTCGCCGTACAGGTACGCGACGGCGGCACGGGGGGTGAGATCAGCTCGACCCGCATAAGGGCTCTGATCTTTCATGGAGAGATGACCGAGGCCGCCGGCCTCCTCGGACGCCCCTACGTGCTCAGGGGTGAGGTAGTAGTCGGAGACAAGCGTGGCAGATCCATCGGCTTCCCCACCGCCAACGTGCTTCCCGAGGCGGACGCCGTGATACCGGCCCGGGGTGTTTACGCCGGGTTCGTCCGTGTGGGAGAAGAGGAGTATGGTGCGTGCACGAACGTGGGTGTGGCTCCCACCTTCGGGCGGGCCGAGAGCCGCGTCGAGGCTTATCTCCTAGATTTCGACGGCGACCTGTACGGGCGCATCGTCGATGTAGGCTTCAGCCGGCGGATTCGCGAGGAGAAGAGGTTCTCCGGCGTGGAGCAACTCAAGCGCCAGGTCCAGCGCGACGTACAGGAGGCGAGGCTTGTTGCCGACGGCCTGAAGTAGGAGACCATCTCAGGCGAGGCCGTGCTCTAGGGCGAAGCGTGTAGCAGCCGCCCGTGAGGTAACACCAAGCTTGCGGTAGATCGAGGTGATGTGCGTCTCTACGGTGCGGGGACTCAGTTAGAGCTCTCTTGCGATCTGGGCGCTGGTCATGCCTGCGGCCACAAGCCCTAGCACCTCGACCTCCCTCGAGGTGAGACCGGCCGGGTGCTCGCGCCCTCGGAGAGGCACCCCGGTAGCATCTGCGACTTCGGCACCGAGCGCCTTGAGTAGCTTGCCTATGTAGTCGAGCGGAACTTCACCTGGTTGTTCTGTTCTCCACGCTCCGTAGAGCTGCTGGAGCAGGTCGGCCATCGGTTCTCCTTCGTCGGCGAAGGTGCGGATGTAGCCTTCTGGCTCCGCGAGCGTCACGGCTCGCCGCAACGTGGTCAATGCCTCCGGTTTGTCGTTTCGTGCCCGCAGGACCAGCGCCTGAAGGACGAGCAGCTCGGTCACCGTCCTTCCCCGACCTCCCGCTTCCGCCGCCTCCACCAGCCGACCCAGAAGGTGCTCCGCCTCCTCGTTCCTGCCCTGCGCGATGAGCAGCCGCGCCAGCGTGATGTATTCGAGTTCGGACGAATAGTCGGGATCATCTGTCGCGCTCAGCGTCCGGTCTTGCGCCCAGCGGTTCGCGGCCCTCAGGTCCCCCTCTGCCATCCACAGCCGCGCCAGCCATGCTTCTCCACATCTCTCCGCGCGGTCATTCCAGAGAGACCTCAAGCGCGAGCTCTGGGCTACCTGTTCGACCTTACGAAGTGCTTCGAGGGCGCCCTCTGTGTTTCCCTTCGCCTGTTTCACACGGGCGAGAGCTATATAGCCGGGGACCACGCCGTGAGCCGCGTCGGCATCCACTTCTTCAAGTCTCCCGAGCCGGTCGTGCGTTCCGGTGACCTCAAGCAATCTGCTCGTCGCCTCTCCCAGGCAGACCCACTCCAGCACACGCTCGATGCCTCCCAAAAGGTGACGGGTCGCGCCTTCCAGATCATTCCACTCGAATAGCAGTTCACCTATCCTCACGTGCGCTAAGCTATTGCCAGTAACACGCCTGCTTCTTCATGGTCGGCGGTAAACCGGAGTACCCGCTCGTATGTCTTCATGGCCTCCGAGAGGCGTCCCCGGATCGTTTGCAGCAATCCCAGGAGGCACAGGGACCAGCCAACCTGGGCAGGATGCCCGGCTGCGAGGGAGATCTCGATGGCCTCGTCAATTGCCCGGCTCGCCGCCGGCAGGTCGCCGATGTCGAGCAGGCACTCAGTCAGGTTGCAGGCGGCAATGCTTCGCGCGGATGCCCGCTCCTCGCCGGCCAACAGTTCGACCGCCCGACGATTGAGAGCGATGGCACTTCGCAGATCCCCCCGCCCCTCATAAGCGATGTTGGCCCGAGCCGTGGCCACATGACCCGCGAGCCAGGCGCGTTCTTCGTCTTCGATCACCTCGACCGGACTCACCGTCGAGGGTTCGACGATACCTTCACCGCCGATGCCGAGCAGCTGTTCTACGTCCCGCAAGGCCGCTTCTGCGGTGTCCCAACGGCCGTCGCCGGTCATGAGAACGTAGATAGCGTAGCTCATGTAGAGGCGCGGCCGGGAGCGAATGATTTCCTCTGGCAGGGTCTTTATCAGTCTCTCGAGTATGGGAGTCTCCCCGCACCCCAACATCAAGTCCTCCAAACGTTCGATCAGGCCCGCTGCCCGCTCGAAATCCCTCGCCGCAAGCGCGTGGCCTATCGCTTCATTGTCGGTACCGTTGCTCTCGTGCCACTCACTCGCCCGTCGGTGTAATCTGGAGACCATCTCGGGGTTTTCTTGGCGCAGACACTGGCGCAAGAAGTCAGAGAAGAGGTGATGGTAACGGTACCAGTGCCGTCGGTCGTCGAGCGGGACCATGAGGAGGTTTGCCCGCTCTAGCTCCTCCGGTCTGGCCTGCCCACCTTCGCCAGCCGTCACGGCGTCGCACAGCGGGCCGTTAAGCCGATCGAGGATGGAGGTTTCTAGCAAGAACATCCTAGTATCTTCGGGTTGTCTGTCGAGAACCTCTTCGGCCAGGTAGTCGAAGACGTGACGGTCGGTGCCGGCGAACGACGAGACGAAGCCCGAGATGTCATCTCGTCCTCGCATGGAGAGGGCCGCCAGTTGAAGCCCCGCTATCCAGCCCTCGGTGCGCTTCTCCAGCGCGGCTGTGTCGTCGGCGGAGAGGTCTAGGCCCATTACTTCGCCCAAGAAATCAGACGCCTCCTCGTCATTAAATCGAAGGTCGGAGGCGGTGCGATTCGTCAATTCACCGCCGGCGAGCAGGCGTGATACAGTCAACGGGGGCTCGGTGCGGCTCGCGATGACGAGGTGCATCTGGGGTGGCAGATGCTCGAGCAGGAAGGCGAGCGTTGCGTGTACCGCTTCGTCATCTATGAGGTGGTAGTCATCGAGGATCAACGCGAAGTCTTTGGGCACGGCGGCGATCTCGTTTAAGAGCCTCGTCAAGACCGCTGGTGTGGGCGGCCGGAGCGAGCGCAGCGGCGAGACTTCCTCCGCAGCGACTGACCGGAGGGCGGCTATCAGGTAAGAGAGGAAGCGTGCCGGGTCGTTGTCCTCCTGGTCGAGTGAGAGCTACCCGACCGGCAACTCGCTCCTGAGGATCCAGTCGGCAAGCAGGGTTGTCTTGCCGAAGCCAGCCGGAGCACAGATTAGGGTGAGCTTGCCGCCTGTCCCCTCGTCCAACCGTCCGATCAGGCGCGGGCGCGTTACCAGGTTGGTCCTGGTGGATGGGACGTTGAGCTTGGTAGTGAGGAGCAGGTCATCGGGCCGCGCGCCCCCCGGGCCCCTCTCCGCCGGAAGCGTCTCCCGATCTATGTGTTCCAACGCCGCTCGTTCCTGCCTAGAGCCATACCGGTGAAGCCTCTCCTCGCCGCCGCCATCAGGAAAGCCCCGGTCACCACCGGGCGCAACAGACGTTGCAAAATATGGTCTTTAAGCAGACTTCGAACCCGTTCTCCGCCCAACTACGATACACGATACTATTTGATGCATGTGGTAGCATAAAGGGTCCAACGGGTTAAACAAGAGAGAATTGAACAAAGAGGAGAACGAAGAAGTTGGCTGTTGTTGAGCACAAAGAGGAGATCATTCGGGAGCACCGGACGCACGAGGGGGACACGGGGTCGCCTGAGGTGCAGGTTGCGGTGCTCACGCGGCGCATAGCGCACCTGACGGAGCACTTGCGCGAGCACAAACACGACTACCATTCGCGGCGTGGACTGCTGAAGATGGTCGGCAGGCGCCGCAGGTTACTCAAATATCTGCAGAAGAAAGACGTCGAGCGCTACAGGGCGCTCATCGCCAAGCTCGGCCTGCGCCGGTAGACCGGGTAACAAGAGAAGCAAGAGGAGACAACAATATGCGACTAGATATACCAGTAGGTGAGCGCTCGATCGTGCTCGAAACCGGGAAGCTGGCCAAGCAAGCCGGCGGCGCGGTAACGGTGAGGCTCGGCGACACCATGATCCTTTCCACGGCGACGCGCTCGCAGGCCCCGCGCCCGGGCGCGACGTTCTTGCCTTTGAGCGTGGACATCGAGGAGCGCATGTCATCGGCGGGCAAGATCCCTGGCGGGTTTATCAAGCGTGAGGGGAGGCCCTCCGAGCGTGCGATCCTGACCTCGCGCCTTACTGACAGGCCACTTAGGCCGCTCTTCCCGAAGAACTATCACTACGAGATACAGGTCATAGGGACCGTTCTTGTAGCGGACCAGGATACCCCGTATGACACCGTGAGCATGGTCGGGGCTTCTGCGGCGCTCGCGATCTCGGATTTGCCCTTTGCAGGGCCGATCGGGGCCGTGCGCGTCGGGCGTTCGCTCGACGGGGACTTCATTCTGAACCCTACCTACGCCCAGATCGCGGAGAGCGACCTCGACCTTGTGGTCGCCGGCACCAAGGAAGCCATCACGATGGTTGAGGCTGGCGCTAACGAGGTGCCCGAGAACGTCATGGTCGAGGCCCTGCAATTCGCCCAGGAGGCCGTAAAGGCGCAGGCTGAGGCGATCGAGGAGTGGGCCGGGGAGTACGGCAAGGAGAAGCAGCAGATAGATGATGTCGAGGAGAACCCCTTCCTCGCCGACTTCCGCGGGCGGTACCTGGGGCGGATGAAAGAAGGCATCGTCCAGACCGACCGAAGAGCCAGGCATGAGGCGCTCGAGGAGCTTAGCGAGGAGTTGACCGATGGGCGTGAGGACGAGGAGATACTCCTGATCACGGCCGCCCTCTCGACCGTCGAGAAGGAGGGTTTCCGCAAGCTCTACCTCGAGGACCACAAGCGTACGGATCTGCGAGACTTCGACGAGATAAGGCCGACTTCTGCCGAGGTGCGGGTTCTACCCCGGGTGCATGGGACGGGGCTCTTTACGAGGGGCGAGACGCAGGTCTTGAGTTCCCTGGCGCTGGCCGACCTCGGTCTCGCCCAGAGGCTCGACACCATCGAGCCGCTGACGGGCAAGCGCTACATGCACCACTACAACTTCCCGCCCTTCTCCACCGGCGAGACGGGCCGTTTGGGGAGTCCGCGCCGGCGTGAGATCGGGCACGGCGCCCTCGCCGAGCGGGCGCTCTTACCCGTCATTCCGTCAGAAGACGAGTTCCCTTATGCTCTACGCATAATATCTGAGGTGCTCGAATCGAACGGTTCCTCCTCGATGGCGAGCGTGTGCGGCTCGACGCTGGCGCTGATGGACGGCGGCGTGCCGATCAAGGCGCCCGTAGCCGGTGTTGCGATGGGGCTGGTCAAGGAGGGCGACGATTATGTCATCCTCAGTGACATCCAGGGCCTCGAGGACCACATGGGGGACATGGACTTCAAGGTCGCGGGCACGGCCGACGGCATAACGGCGCTCCAGATGGACATGAAGATCACCGGTGTTTCGGCCCGGCTTTTGCAGGAGGCGTTGGAGCAGGCGAAGGCCGGGCGTCTGCAGATACTCGAGATCCTGCGTGGCGCCATTGCGGAGCCGAGGCCCGAGGTCTCAGATTATGCTCCCAGGGTCGAGGTCATAAAGATTCCTAAGGACAAGATCGGGATGCTTATAGGGCCTGGAGGGAAGACCATCAACGCGCTACAAGAGCAGTTCGGTGTAAATATCTCAGTCGAGGACGACGGAACGGTCTTCGTCGCCGGTGAAGGGAGCATCTCCAGGGAGGCGGCCTCCGCGATAAACGGGATGGTGAAGGATGTCGAGGCCGGTGAGATCTACACCGGCAAGGTCGTCAAGACCACCAACTTCGGGGCCTTCGTCGAGCTTACGCCGGGCCGCGACGGGCTCGTGCACATCTCGCGCCTCGCGCCGGGAAGGCAGCGAGTCGAGAGGGTCGAGGACGTCGTCAACGAGGGCGACCGCATTAAAGTGCGGGTCCTCGAGATAGACAAGCAGAACCGCATCAGCCTCGAGAAACTGGAGGGCTAGTGGCCGACCCGAACATAAGGTTGAAGGTGCTTCCTGGGGGACTGAGGGTCTTCTCAGAGCGCCTCGCCGAGGCGACGAGCGTCTCTATGGGGCTCTGGATCCGGGCCGGCTCCCGCGACGAGACGGAGGAGTTCGCCGGGATCAGCCACCTGATGGAGCACATGCTCTTCAAGGGGACTCCCGACATGGACGCCCTCGGCATCGCCCAGGCCTTCGAGGGCATAGGAGCCCAGGAGAATGCGGCGACCGGCGAGGAATACACCGTGCTCTACGCCCGCTTTCTGCCCGAGCACGTCGAGCGCGCCCTCGACCTTATGAGCGACATGGTCCTCAGGCCGACGCTCGCGGACCTGGAGAGGGAGCGTGAGGTCATCGTCGAAGAGATCAAGATGTACGAGGACAGGCCCGACCAGCTCGCCGATGAGTACCTCTCTTCTCTGATCTTCCACGAGGACCCCCTGGGCCGCCCGATCATCGGGTCGGCCGAGACCGTGCGCGGCGTCGACCACGATACCCTGAAGACCTTCCACAACCAGACCTACACGGCCCCAAACGTCTTCGTGGTCGCGGCAGGCAAGCTCGACCCCGACGATGTCGGGCGCATGGTCGAAGAGAAGCTGTCCGGGCTGCCCGAAGGGGAGCCGTTCGTGCGTGAAGCGAGGCCGACCCCTCCCGAGAGCCGCATCTTCTTCAAGTTCAAGGAGACGGAGCAGTACCATGTCTCGCTGGGCTCCCTCGGCATCCCTGCCAAGAGCGAGGATCGCTACGCGATGGCCGCTTTGAACAACGTCCTCGGAGGAGGCATGAGCAGCCGCCTGTTTCAGGAGGTGCGCGAGAAGCGCGGGCTGGCATACGCCGTCTACTCCTACCACCAGGGATACTCGGACGCCGGCGCGATCAAGACCTACGTCGGTTCTACCACGGGCAATGTGGAGGAGGCGGTCAAAGTGATCGTCGAGCAGCTCGGGAGGATCATGGAGGAGCCGGTCGATGAAGAGGAACTGGATCGTACCAAGCAGCAGCTCAAGAGCTCGACGCTCCTCGCACTGGAGAGCACCTCGGCGAGGATGAATCGCGTCGGCCGCAGCGTAATTACCGGCGCCGAGCTCTTGACGCCAGAGGAGATCTCCGCCCGCATCGAGGCGGTGACCCCGCAGGACATCCGACGCCTCGCCAGAGAGCACCTTAGAACAGACCATTTGTACCTCTCCGCCGTCGGTCCGAAGGAGCTCGATTTGGGAAGGTATCTGGATTGAGTAGGCATCAGGCATGAGGCATCAGCAAACCTTCCTGAAGCCTGCTGCCTGTAGCCTTCAAAAGGAGGTTATACGAGCTGTTGTTAGACAATAAAACCTTGCAGGTCGTTCCCCTAGGGGGGTTGGGTGAGATCGGCAAGAACATGACGGCCGTGCGCCAGGATAGCGGCATGATCCTGGTCGACGCCGGCATGTCTTTCCCTGATGAGGAGATGCCTGGGATAGACCTTGTCCTCCCTGATTTTACCTATCTGCGGGAACACGCCGACGAGCTCAAGGGCGTAGTACTGACGCACGGTCACGAGGACCATGTGGGGGCGCTGCCTTATCTTCTGCGCGAGTTCAATGTACCAGTCTACGCGACCAAGCTGACCATCGGACTCGTGCGCAGCAAGCTGCAGGAGTTCGGGATCAAGCGGGGAGATCTGCGCGAGCTCAATGCCGGCGATCGGCAAAACCTCGGGGGGTTCGGCCTCGAATTTATAGAGGTCAACCACTCAATACCCGGCGCGGTCGCAATAGCCATCACTACCAACGCGGGTATCATAGTGTTCTCCGGCGACTACAAGATCGACCTGACCCCGATAGAGGGTTCTCCGATGGACCTTGGCCGGCTCGCCGAACTGGGCAAGGAAGGTGTACTCGCCTACTTCGGTGACTCGACCAACTCTGAGCGGCCAGGTTATGTGCCGTCAGAGAGGATCGTCGGAGATACCCTAAACGAGGTCTTCGAGAGATCGAAGGGCCGCATCATCGTGGCTTCCTTCGCATCGCACATCCACCGCGTCAGCCAGGTGGTCGATGCTGCCAAGAAACACGACCGACTCGTCGGGGTCACGGGCCGCTCGATGATTCGTAACGTCCAGATCGCGCGCGAACTCGGCTACCTCGACCTGCCCCAGGAGATGATGGTCGACCAGCGGGACGTCAACCAGATCCCCGACTCAGACATCGTGGTCCTGACGACCGGCTCGCAGGGCGAGCCCCTGGCGGCCCTCAGCCGGATCGCCAACGGGACCCACCGCACCATCGAGGTGGGACCCGAGGATACCGTCGTGATCGCCGCCCACCCTATCCCTGGTAACGAGCGCGGCGTCTCGCGCACTATCAACAACCTGATGAAGCGCGGCGCCCACGTCTTCTACAGTCCTCTCATGCCGGTTCACGTCTCCGGCCACGCAGCCAAGGAGGAGCAGAAGATAGTGCTCTCGCTCCTGAAGCCGCGCTATCTTGTCCCCGTGCACGGCGAGTTCAGGCACCTCCGACACCACGCGAACACCGCGATCAGCCTCGGCATCCCCGAAGAGAACATCTTCATCCTGGAGAACGGCGCCTGCCTTGAGTTTGCTGATCGGGAGGCCTACCTCACAGATAACGTCGCCGCTGGCAACTTCCTCGTCGACGCTGGCGCGATAGCAGAAGGCTCCACCGGCGTGATGCGCGAGCGCCAGCAGCTCTCCGAAGACGGTATGTTCATCGTGGTGGCCCGCATAAACGCCCAGAATGGCCAGCTTCTAGGACCCCCAGACGTCATCTCTCGTGGATTCGTCAGCCCACAAAGCGCCAACGGCCTCGTCGATCAGTCCATAGAGGTGGTCAGCCAGACCTTGGAGCGAACAGCGAGCCAGCGTATCACTGACTGGGGAGAACTGAAAAACGCCATTCGCCAAGACCTCTCCGGCTTCCTCTCCGAGCGCACGGGTAAGCGTCCGATCATCCTGCCGCTAATAGTTGAGGTTTAGATCTAACTCTGTACTACACCTTGCGGTTGACGGTGGACTAGAGGCTTATGGGCTAGACTTAGGACGTGGCTACAGGCAAGCGTGCGCCAAAGAAGACTTCGAAGAAGGCCTCCTCTGGCAGGGCCCGCCCCAAGACGACGCGCAGGGGCGCCTCGCCACTAACCAGGGTATGGGACGTCCTTGCCGGGGGCGTGAGTAGGGATGCCGTTGGGGGCTTCCTTCTAGTCCTTGGTCTGTTTTTCAGCGCCGCGTTCGTAAGTGGACGTGGGGCTTTCCTTGGGGATGCGGGGTCCTTCGTGAGTGCCCAACTGCTCGGGAGGGTCGGGTTTGCGCTCGCCCCACTCGCGGCTGTCGCTGGCCTGCTCCTCTTGCTCGGGCGCCTGGCTGGCCGGGTCATCGCCGGCGCCGCCCTGTTGATGCTCGCCGGCGCGGCTACCTTCGCAGCCGTCCTGCCCCAGAGACAGCTGTTCTCTGACGGTCACTATCCTGAGGCTGGTGGGATTCTGGGCAGTGGATTCTACGCTGCCGTACAGTGGGCCGCCGGTCCGGTCGGGGCCGCGCTTGTGATCGGCCTGCTCTACGCCCTCGGCTTGTCCCTGCTCACGGGCGTGGGCTTCGCCTCGGCCCTCGCCGCGCTCAAGACCGTTGGCGTGAAGATCGTGGGCCTGGGTCGCGGGCTGTGGGAGAGGAGGCAGTCCAGGCAGAGCCGCGGTACCCGGGGCGACGCCGCGAAGGTTCGTGAGAGTGGTGAACAGGACGTGCGAGACCTTAGGGTGTCCGCTGGGGTTGAAGAGAGCGCGCCGACCAGAGAGTTCGAGGTCGTATTGCCCGAGCACGGGAGTGTCCAGGAGGCCTTCAGCGCGGAGAAGGAGCTTGCGCCCGGCGAGTACACGCCGCCGCCGTTCTCCATGTTGAGCCGCGGGCATGGAGATCCCGAGCACGACGCCGAGGGCACCAGCCAGAGGCTCACCCTGGCGCTCTCCGATCTTGGGGTGGAAGCCCACGTGGTGCGGGCCGTGGTAGGGCCGCGGGTTACCCGCTACGAGCTGCGTCTCGGGAGTGGGGTCAAGGTAGGCAAGGTCAGGAATTTGCAGCAGGACATCGCCTATGCCCTCGCGGCGACCGAGGTCAGGATCCTCGCCCCGATCCCGGGCAAGAGCGCGGTCGGGGTCGAGGTGCCCAACACCAGGCCGGCGAAGGTGACGCTCGGGGACGTGTTCGAGGCCTACTCCGACGCGAACGACTGGACACTTCCGGTGGGCTTGGGCAAGGACATCTCGGGACGGGCCGTGTTCTTCGACCTATCCGAGATGCCCCACCTGCTCGTCGCGGGGACCACGGGCAGCGGGAAGAGCGTTATGCTCAACGCGCTCCTGACCTCGCTCCTCCTGACCACCGACCCGCGGCAGGTCAAGATGGTCCTCGTAGACCCGAAGAGGGTGGAGCTCGCGCAGTTCGGGCGGGTACCGCACCTCATCACGCCGGTCGTGACCGACGTCAAGAAGGCTGCCAACGCGCTCTCGTGGGCCGTTGGGGAGATGGAGCGCCGTTACGAGGTGCTCGAGCAGCTCGGGGTCAGATCCGTCGAGGGATACAACGACAGGGCCGAGACCCAGATGCCATATGTTGTCGTCGTCATAGACGAACTCGCCGACCTCATGATGCAGGCCGGGGCCAAGGTCGAGGACGCTATCATCAGGCTCGCCCAGAAAGCGCG
>Ga0126307_10000117_pt1 | contig 46770 bp, 50 predicted proteins | sample Plot28_FD_89955 | JGI IMG/M metagenome (GOLD analysis project Ga0126307, IMG submission 89955) | Serpentine soil microbial communities from UC McLaughlin Reserve, CA, USA - Plot28 | ecosystem: Environmental > Terrestrial > Soil > Grasslands | place: USA: UC McLaughlin Reserve, Lake County... | reverse complement strand
GCATCTCGCGCGCCCAGATGCGGCGGGCGGCGCGGTACTTGGCGATCTCCTCGAAGAAGTCGATGTGCGCGTTGAAGAAGAAGGAGAGCCGCGGGGCGAACGCGTCGACGTCAAGCCCGCGCTCAATCGCCTGCTCCACGTAGGTGAAGCCGTCCTTGAGCGTGAAGGCGAGCTCCTGCTGGGCGGTCGAGCCTGCCTCGCGGATGTGGTAGCCCGAGATCGAGATCGGGTGCCAGCGCGGCATGTGCTCGGTGCACCACTCGATCGTGTCGCCGACCAAGCGCATGGCGGGCTCGATCGGGAAGCACCACTCCTTCTGGGCGATGTACTCCTTGAGGATGTCGGTCTGAATCGTGCCGCCGAGGCGCTCCGGGGGGACCCCCTGCTCCTCGGCCGTCGCCACGTAGAAGGCGAGCAGGATCGCCGCGGGGGCGTTGATCGTCATCGAGGTGGTGACCTTGCCCAGGTCGATGCCCGCGAACAGGGTCTCCATGTCGTCGAGGGTGTCGATCGCGACCCCCTCCACCCCCACCTCGCCGAGCGAGCGCTGCGCGTCGGAGTCCAGGCCCATCAGCGTGGGCATGTCGAAGGCCGTGGAGAGGCCGGTCTGGCCGTGGTCGAGCAGGTAGTGGAAGCGCTCGTTCGTCTCCTCGGCGGTCCCGAAGCCGGCGAACTGACGCATCGTCCAGAGCCGGCCGCGGTACATCGACGGGTAGACACCGCGGGTGTAGGGAAACTCGCCCGGGTACCCGAGGTCCCGCTCGGGATCGGTCCCCTCGCGATCCTCCTCGGTGTAGAGCGGCCTTACCTCGTGCCCGGAGATCGTCTCGAAGAGCGCCTCACGCTCCTCGAGCTTGGAATAGACCTCGGCCAGCCACTCGTGTGCGCGCCGCCTGGCGTCGGGCTCAACGGCCATGTGGAAAGTCTAGGACGAAGGTCAGTCCCCGCCCCGGTGCCCCCGGCGAGCGGCGATCAGCGCGGTATCCGCCCGGCCGACGAGATCGTCCACGCTGTCCCCCGGATGCAGCTCGGCCAACCCAACCGAGAGGACTTCCCCCACGCGATCGGCCGCGACCGAGTCCCGGATCGCCGCAAAGCGGCGCTCGGCCTCGTCGAGATCGGCGCCCGAGAGCGCGCAGACGAATTCGTCCCCGCCGTAGCGCACGATCGGCTCGGAGGAGCGCCCGTTCGCCTGAATCGCGTCAGCGACGTCACGCAGCAGCGCGTCGCCCGCCGCGTGGCCCTCGCGCTTGTTGACTTCCTTGAGCGAATCGACGTCCACGAAGGCCAATACGAGCCTCCCGTCATCCAGCCGCGCTCGATCGATCGCTTCCTGAAGTGCCACCTCCCCCGCTCCCCTCTGCAGTGCCCCGGTGAGCGTGTCCATCTGGGCGCGGCGCAGTTCGGCGAGCACCTCGGCACGTTCCGCGGCAGCTCGCTCGCGGTCACGCGCCGCGTGCCGGCGCTCCTCCGCCGCTCTCGTTCGGTCGGCGGTCGCTCGGGCGCGGGTCTCCGCCGCCAGCGTGAGGGCAGCTTGGACGGAGGAGCGCCGCAAAGCAATCTCTTGCTCGCGTTCGATGGCCTCCCGGTCGCGTTTTTCGGCGGCCCTGTCCCGCGCATTGGCGGTCAGGTCGCGCTGGCGGGCGCTTTCGTCGCGCCTCGCCGCAGTACGGGCACGCTCCTCGGCGGTAGTCGCGCGATCCGCGGACGCCCGGTCGCGCTCAAGCTTCCCTGCCTCTCGGCCCGCACGGCTCGCCTCATGCGCCCTGCGCGAGGCGCGGTCGGGATGCAGCTCCAGTTCTCGATCGGAAACCGCTTGGTCGCGTTCCGCGGCATCCTGGTCGCGGTCCGACGCCAGCTGGTCGCGGTCGGAGAGCTCGCGCTCCAGGTCGGAGTGGCCCTGGTCCGCATCGGACGCCGTCTGATCCGCATCGGACGCCGTCTGATCGTCGGCGGCCCTTCTCTGCTCGTCAGCGAGCCTGGCGAGCCACCGCTGCTCCTCCTCGAGCAGCACCCGATCGTCCTCCCGCTCGGCACCGCTGGATCCCTTCTGCGCCACAGTTGCTCCCACTCCGCGCCGCCGTCCGTCTCGAAGACGTCCGCCGGCTGGCTTGATGGCTTCAGTGTCGCACCTTTCTCGCGCGCTGCGTGGATGCCGAGGGCCTACCGACGAACCGATCTCGAGACCAGGCCGGTGCGCGCGCCGCGGCGTCGCGAGGCAAGGGCGCCGGCCCCCCCGGCGGCGGCCGCAAGGGCAGTGGCGCCGGCGATCGCCAGCTTTCGCGCGAGCTTCTCGAATCGCATCACCTGCCAGTCCTCCTGGCGGGCGATCTCGAGCAGCGGGCCGTCCGGATTGACCACCACGGCATGGCCCACGGCTCTCAGCATCGGCCGGTCGCTGACGGAATCGGAATAGGCCCAGGAGTCAGAGAGATCGATGTCGTGCTTGTCGGCGAACTGCCGCATCGCCTCGACCTTGCCGCTGCCGTAAACGAACGGGCCGTCCATCTCCCCCGTGTACTTCCCGTCGGAGCCGATCGCCCATCGCGTGCCGATCCCGCCCTCCATGCCGAGCACAGCGGCCAGCGTCTTCACCAGGTCGTTGCCCGCGGCGCTGACGATGAAGGTGGCGCGTCCCTCGTCCTGGTGGCGGTGGACCTCGGCGAGCATCTGCGGGTAGATCCGCGGCAGGATCCCGGCGAGGACCTCGGGCCCCATCCGCTCGACGTCACGCTCGGGGATCTCGGCGAAGATCCGCTTCGCGACCTCGACGACGGCACTGGTCTGCTCATCCGAGGAGCCGCGCAACCGGTAGCGCAGGTGGTCAAGCCCCCATCTGGCGAGCTGGCGGCGGGGTACGAAGCCCTTGCGGTTCGCGACGCGCGCGAAGACCATGCCGCTCGACCCCGCCATCAGGGTCTTGTCCAGGTCGAAGAAGGCGGCGCCCTTGCCCTCGGATGACTTCTCGGCCATGGGGAGGCAGCCTAACCAGAGCCCCTGTCGGCTAGTAGGTGCGGCGGAAGACCCGTTTGAGCGGAGGGCGGCGGTAGTTGACCTGCGCCATCCCGGCCTGCACGACGCCGAGGCTGAGCGCCGAGGCGAGCTGGATGCGACTGAGCGCCGTAAGCGTCCGCTTCATCCGGGTCGCCGTGGGGCTCGCCTGTCCGCTGGTGTGGCCGCCGTCGCGCATCGGCACGCCGCCATCATCGGCTATCTCGTAGAACCGCATCCCGAGCGCGGCCGAGGCGAGTCCCGTCACCGCGATCACGCCGGTGAGGACGTCCTTGGCGGTGGCGATCCGGCGTTCTCGCTTCGTCAGCTTGTCGGGCTGCGCCTCGAACGCGCGGGCTCCGAGCCAGCCCGAGACGATGCCCAGGAGCGACAGGCCGTTGACGACTCCGTAGCGGCGCCAGGCCTCGTTGGTAACCCTGCCCCGCACGGCCTCATCGCTCACCTCGCGGAGCGCCGGATGCCAGCCCACTTGCGCGAAGAGATTCGAACCGACCAGGGCGCCGACGCTGAGGTCGTGCCAGGCGCGACCGACGGCGCTCACCGTGTCGTTCTCGAAATGGACTCGCATGCCGGAGGGCTGCCCCCCGGCGCGGGTGCCGAAACTACCCCCCGTTGACCTCGACGACGATCGCGTCGCCCTGGCCGCCGCCCGAGCAGATCGCGGCACAACCGAGCCCGCCACCGCGCCGCTTCAGCTCGTGCACGAGGGCGCCGACGATGCGGGCGCCGGAGGCGCCGATCGGATGACCCAGAGCGATTGCGCCGCCGTTCACGTTGACCTTCTCGTCGTCGATCTCGAGCATCCGCAGCGAGTTGATGGCGACCGAGGCGAAGGCCTCGTTGATCTCCCAGAGATCGACGTCGCCGGGCTGCTTGCCGATTTTCTCGAGCGCCTGGATCGCAGCCCTCGCCGGCGTCTTGGCGAGGTAGGGGAAGTCGTCGGCGACCTGGCCGTAGGCGAGCACCGTCGCGATCGGGGCCTTGCCCTGTTCCTTCGCCCACTCCTCCGAGGCGACCACGACGGCTCCCGCACCGTCGTTGACCCCCGGCGAGTTGCCGGCGGTGTGGGTGGCGTCGTCTCCCCCCACCGCCTTCAGCTTCGAGAGGACCTCGAGGGTGGTGTCGGGGCGAATCGCCTCATCCGCCGCGACCTCGTTCTCGCCCTTCTTCGACTTGACCGTGACGGTGACGATCTCCTCCGCCAGCCTCCCCTCCTCGGTCGCATTGTGGGCGAGCTGGTGGGAGCGCTCGGCAAAGCGGTCCATGTCGGCCCGCGTGATCTCGAGCTCGTTGGAAACCTCGCTCGCCTCGTTGATCATCTGCTTGTCGGTGAACGGGTTGGTGAGTCCGTCGTGCGTCATCGAGTCGATCGCCTGCACGTCGCCCATCCGGAAGCCGAAGCGTGCGCCGGGAAGCAGATAGGGGGTCTGGCTCATCGACTCCATCCCGCCAGTGACGCCTACCTCGAGGTCGCCCGCGCGGATCGCCTGGTCGGCGATCCCGATCGAGCGCATGCCCGAGGCGCACACCTTGTTCACGGTCTCCGAGGGCACCTCGCGAGGAATCCCGGCCTTGATCTGAGCCTGGCGGGAGGGGATCTGCCCCTGCCCGGCCTGCAGCACCTGGCCGTAGACGACGCCTTGGACCTGATCGCGGTTCACCTCGGCCCGGTCGAGCGCCTCAGAGATCGCGGTGCCGCCCAGGTCGGTGGCATCGAGGGACGAGAGCCCGCCGCCCATCTTCCCGAAGGGGGTCCTGGCGGTGGAGAGGATGACCGTCTTCGACATCTGCGCCTTTCGTCTGCGCCGGCGAGGATCGCGCGGCTGGTTCCGGGTGCTGAGGAATGCTAGTCACTCACCCCAGCCGCCCGGTTTCGAGCCGCATGCGCGAGGTTAGAAGCGAGGTCGTGCGCGCCGTCTTCATCAACTGCACCCTCAAGCCCTCTCCCGAGAGATCCAACTCCGAGGCCCTCGGCCGAGTTGTCGCCGAGGCGCTGGAGGCGGAAGACGTCGAGGTTGACTTCCTGCGGGCGGTCGACCACGAGATCAAGCCCGGCGTCGAATCGGACATGGGCAGCGGGGACGAGTGGCCGGGGATCCGCGAGAAGATCGTCGCGGCCGAGATCCTGGTGATCGTTACGCCCACGTGGCTCGGCAGACCGTCGAGCGTTGCGCAGCGGGTCCTGGAGCGCATGGACGCGATGCTCTCGGAGACGGACGTCGACGGGCGCCCCATCGCCTACAACCGCGTGGCGGGCGTGGTCGTCACCGGCAACGAGGACGGAGCCCACCACGTGATCAGCGAGATCTCGGGTGCTCTGAGCGACATTGGGTTCACGATCCCGGGCCAAGCTTGGACCTATTGGAACCGCGGCCCGGGGCCCGGCAAGGACTACCTCGAAATGAAGGAGGGACATCCCTGGTCGAAGAGCACGGGCAAGGCAGCGGCGGCGAATCTCGTCGCGGCATCCCGCGCGCTCGCGGCGAGCCCGATCCCCGCACCACCGGGTTCCTGAGCCCGGCGAGGGGCCGCCACTATTGTTCGCCGTCTTGCGCGTCGAGGTCGTTGACAAGCCGCTCTCCGAGGTGGAGTCCGACCTCCTCGCGGTTCTGATCTTCGATGGCGACGAACTGCCCGAGCCGCTCACCGGGGCGCCCGGCTCCGAGGACGCCAAGGCCTCCTACAAGAAGGCAACGCTGGTTCACCCCGAGAAGCCGCGGCGAGCGCTGCTCGTCGGGCTCGGCGACCGCAAGGACTTCGTCCCGGAGCGGGCCCGCGTGGCCGCTGCAATCGCCGGGCGGAGGGCGGCATCGATGGACGCCTCCTCGCTGGCGCTGAAGGGACCTGACGGCGGCGAGCAGGCCGCCGCGGCGACGGCGATGGTCGAGGGCGCCATCCTCGCCTCCTACCGCTTCGACCGGTTCAAGGGGAAGGGGGAGGAGGACGACGGCGATACCAAGTCCCTCGAGGAGATCACCGTGATCGCCGATGGTGGCCTGGCCGAGGCCGTGGAGGCGGCGCGGATCGGCGCGGAGGCGGAGAACTTCGCACGCGAGCTCCAGGACCTGCCCTCGAACGTCGTCACGCCGAGCTACCTGGCGGGCCGCGCCAACGCGATCGCCGAGGAGCACGAGTCGGTCACCTGCGACGTGCTCGGCCGCGAGCAGCTCAAGGAGAAGGGCATGGGCGGACTGGTCGCGGTCTCCCAGGGGACGGCCGAGGAGCCGCAGCTGATCGTTCTGCGCTACCGGGGAGGCGGCGACCAAACCCTCGGGCTGGTCGGCAAGGGCGTCACCTTCGACTCAGGCGGCATCTCGATCAAGCCGTCGGCGGGGATGCAGGAGATGAAGATGGACATGTCCGGCGCCGCCGCGGTGCTGGAGACGGTTTCGGCCCTCGCCAAGCTCGAGCTGCCGATCGACGTCCTCGCCGTGATCCCCTCGACCGAGAACATGCCGAGCGGGACGGCGGTTAAGCCGGGCGACATCATCACCCAGCTGAACGGCACGACGGTCGAGGTCAACAACACCGATGCCGAGGGCCGGCTGATCCTGGCCGACGCCCTCTCCTACGCAGTCGAGCTCGGAGCCGACCGGATCATCGACCTCGCCACCCTCACCGGCGCCGTCCTGATCGCACTCGGCTCCACCTACGCGGCGCTGATCTCCAACGAGGACGCGTTCGCAGGCCAGGTCGAGGCCGCGGCCGAGCGCACGGGCGAACTCGCCTGGCGCCTTCCGCTCCACCCCGAGTACAAGGACCTCACCAAGGGCACCGCCGCCGATCTCACCAACGCCTCCGCCAAGCGTAAGGCGGGGACCATCTATGCGGGCTCGTTCCTCGAGGAGTTCGTCGACGGCAGGCCCTGGGTCCACCTCGACATCGCGGGCACCGCCTGGGACGTCGGCCGCGAGTACGTCGGCAAGGGGCCGACCGGCTACGGGGTGCGTCTCCTGATCGATCTCGCCAGGTCTCTGAGCGGCTCAAACGGCCAGTAGCCGCAGCAGACGGCGGCCGAGCGCCCGGTTGCCCTCCCCTTCACCCGCCCGCCGGCGAGTCTGCGGGGACCGGCTCTTTCGGGCGATCGTAGGATCTCGGGCATGCGTCCGGTGACCCCGCGCCTCAGACTCATCCTCGAAGTCTTCGCCGGACTCGCGTTGATCGCCGGAGGACTACTCTTCTTCGGAGCGACCCGGACCGACGCCTGGTGGTCCTGGACGATCGCTCCGCCGCTCACCGCCGCCACCCTCGGCGCGTTCTACTGGGCCGCCCTTGTGCTGATCCTGAGCGCGGCTCGGTCGAAGACCTGGGCTCGGGCCCGTCCCGCCGTCTATCCGGTCGCGGTGATCGCGCTGCTGCTGCTCCTGATCACGCTCATTCACATCGACCGCTTCGACCTCGACAGCCTCTTCGGGGTCTTCTGGGTGGTCGTCTACGCCCTCCTTCCGCTGGTTCTGGGGTTGGCGCTCGCCGAGCAGCTCGGCACTCGCGGTGAGGACCCTCGCGGCGAGCAGCGGCTGCCGGGACTGCTCCGTTCCGCCCTCGTCGTGCAGGGCATCGTGATGGTGGCTGCCGGGCTCCTGCTGCTGATCTCGCCCGGGGCCGCCGACGACGCCTGGCCCTGGGCACTCAGTCCGCTCACCTCCCGCGCGATCGGCTCGTTCCTCTTCGGGGTCGGGTTGGCCGCCCTGATCGCCGCCCGCGACGACGATCCGGTCAGCTTCGGCGGGGCGGCGGCCGCGTACACCGCCCTAGGCCTGCTGGAGCTGCTCGCGCTCAACCTCCACATCCCCGACCTCGGCGACCGACCGCTGGCGACCACGCTCTACGCCGCGTTCTGGGTGGCGGTGGTGCTGACCGGCGGCTACGGGCTGAGCGCGGCGAGGGCCTCGTCGCGGTCGTAGAAGGCATCCACGCGGACGCCGCGCCCATCGGAGACGGTCCAGAGGTGCGCGTAGCGAGCGTCGACGTCGGCCGCCGAGCCGCGGCCCGTCGCTTCCAGATGGATCATCACCAGCACCCGGTCACCCTCGTGACGGACCTCCTCGACGGTCTGGTGGAAGCGCTCCCAGGAGTCGAGGAAGTGGGTGAGGAAGGCGCGGATCGCCTCGCGACCGCTGTAGATGCCGGTATCGGGCAGGACCTCGCTCTCGTGCCACTCCGCGTCCTCGGCCAGCGCCTTCATGGCCGTGTCGATGTCGTGGCGGTTGAGCGCCTCGTAGGAGGCGACGACGGCGTCCTTGGCATCCGTGCCCGGCATCGCCCCCAACGCTAACCCGACTGCGATCAGCTTTCGATGATCAGGCAGGTGCTGGTGCCGGTGGCGAGCAGCTTGCCATTCGCCACGGAGGTCAGGCGCGCCTCCGCGGTGGCGGTCTTGCGGCCGCGATGGACGACATCGGCCTCGGCGCGCACGGCGCCGGTGTCCCGGGTGATCGGGCGCAGGTACTTCACCTCGAGGGTCTGGCTCGTGTAGCCGACCCCTGCCGGGAGCGTCGTATGGACGGCGCAACCCAGAACCGAGTCGAGAACCGTCGACGCGTAGCCCCCGTGGACGACCCCGATCGGGTTGTAGTGCTCCTCGCCGGGCTCGCCGATGAAGACTGCCTTTCCCTCATCGAGCTCGACGATCGAGAAGTTCATGACGACGGCGATGGGCGGGGGCGGCAGCTCGCCGGCCTGCACGGCGCGGACGTAGTCCAGCCCGGCCATCTTGGCGCCGATCGCCGCGGTCCTAAGAGGGTCCTGCCAGGTGATCTCCCTGGTCCGGGTGGTCTCAGGCGAGCTCTCAGCGAATGCGAGGGCGGCGTCCACCGCCGGTTCGATGCTCAACTCCGGCCCCGGCGGCGGGCGCGCTTGCGCCCGCCGTCGTTGCGGCTCTCACGGCTCGGATAACGGAGGTCGGCCAGGATCTCCTCGGAGCTGATTCGGATCTGCTCTGGATGAAACTCGAAGCGGAGTGCTCTCATCTCGGACTCCTTCAATCTGGTCGGTTGCTTGACGCAACCATTGAACGCGACCCTACCAGCGTGAGTTGCGTGATGCAACCAAGTGTGCGAAGATCACACACGTGCTCGGCTACGAATACGAAGGACAGATCTGCTCCATCGCGCGCAGCCTCGAGCTGGTCGGTGAGCGGTGGACCCTGCTCGTGGTCCGCGAGATCTTCCACGGCCGGCGCAAGTTCTCGGAGATGCAGCGTTCGCTCGGCGTGGCGCGAAATGTCCTCACCGCCCGCCTTCAGCGGATGGCGGACGAGGGGATCATCGAGAAGCGCCCATACAGCGCGCGCCCGGAGCGCTACGAGTACTTCCTGACGGACAAGGGACTCGACCTCTGGCCGGTGATGATCGCCCTGATGCAGTGGGGCGACCGCTACGAGCAGCAGCCCGAGGGCCGGCCTTCGATCGTGGTCCACAAGGGCGAGTGCGGCGGCGAGATCGACGACCGGCGCATCTGCACGAAGTGTGGCAAGCCGCTCACGGTCCGGGAGGCGGTGGCGATCGAGGGGCCGGGAGCGGCCGCCAGGCCGGTGGCCGTCGGAGCGTAGGGCGAAGCCCGAAGCGACTTGTGCCGGCCGGCCGCTCGCGGCCGCGTTCTGACGGCGAAGCCGTCCCTACACTCCCCGCCCCGTGGACTTCGAGCTGACCGATGAGCGGCGTCTGCTGCGCGACACCGTCCGCGACTTCGCGCGGCAGGAGGTGGCGCCCGTCGCCGAGGAGCTCGACCGCACCAAGTCATTCCCATACGAGCTGGTGTCGAAGATGGGCGAGCTCGGCCTGATGGGCATCCCCTTCCCCGAGGAGTACGGCGGGGGAGGCGCGGACACCCTGGCCTATGCGCTGGCGGTCGAGGAGCTCACCAGGGTCGACTCGTCCGTGGCGATCACGATGGCCGCCCACACCTCGCTCGGCACGATGCCGATTCACCTCTGGGGCACCGACGAGCAGAAGGACGACTGGCTGCCGCAGCTCTGCAGCGGGCAGAAGCTCGCTGCCTTCGGCCTCACTGAGCCCGAGGCGGGGTCCGACGCCGGCAACACCCAGACCCGCGCGAGCCTCGAGGACGGCGACTGGGTGGTGAACGGCGCGAAGCAGTTCATCACCAACTCCGGCACCGAGATCTCGGGCTGCGTGACGATCACCGCGGTCACGGGCCAGACGAACGGGACGAAGGAGATCTCCAACATCATCGTGCCGAACGGGACCCCGGGCTACGAGGCCGGCGAGCCCTACCGGAAGATGGGCTGGAACGCCTCGGACACGCGGCCGCTCAGCTTCGACGACTGCCGCGTCCCGGAGGGCAACCTGCTCGGCCGCCGGGGTGAGGGCTTCAAGCAGTTCCTGCAGGTCCTCGACGGCGGCCGGATCGGGGTCGCCGCCATGGGCGTGGGTCTGGCGCAGGGCGCGCTCGACGAGGCGATCTCATACGCGAAGGAGCGGCGCGCCTTCGGCCAGCCGATCGCCAACTTCCAGGCGATCCAGGCCAAGGTCGCCGACATCTCCGCGCAGATCGAGGCGGCGCGCCTGCTCGTCTACCGAGCTGCAGTGCTGAAGGACCGCGGCGAGCCCTTCACCCTGACCGCCGCCCAGGCGAAGCTGATCACCGGCCGGCTCGCCGTACGAGCGACCGAGGAGGCGGTGCAGATCCATGGCGGCTACGGCTACATCGAGGAGTATCCGGTCTGCCGCTTCTACCGCGACGCCAAGATCCTCACCATCGGCGAGGGCACCGACGAGGTGCAGCAGATGGTGATCGCGCGCCAGCTCGGCTGCTGATCTAGTCGTCGACCTGCGCCGGCACCGCGCTGATCTCCTCGGGATCGCGTCCGGTAACTTCGGCCGCCCTCCCCCGGTCCCCGGTGATGCCCCAATGCGCGGCAAGCTCGATCTCCTGAGAAGCCGTCAGCCACGCGTCGGCCTTGAACCGGGGCGCCTCGTTGACCGGGTCGCGGTCACAGGCGGCCCAGAGGCGCTCGGAGGCCTCGGCGACATGCTCGACCGGGATCGCCGTGCAGCCGGCGAGCGGCGCGAGACGGATCAGAAGCCAGCGGGGCCTGCCGTCCTCGGCGTCGAGATGGATCCCGCCGAGCCGTCCGAGGTTCTTCCCGCCGAGCCCGTCGATCGGCATCTCGAGCCACTCGATCGCCTCCGCGAGGGTCGTCGCGGCCTCAGCCATCCTCGCGCTCGAGCAGCTCCTTGGCGGCGCTCGCGGGATCGAGGTCGCGCTTGACGACCCGGTGGAGGAGCTCGCGGACCGAGGTGTCGTCCGCGACCGCCGCCTCCAGCCGCCGTCTCATTCGGGAGGCGGCCAGCTCGAGGACCTCATTACGCAGGTTCCGGGCGCGCCGCTCGTCGAGGGTGCCCTCGGCCTCGATGTGGTCGCGGTGCTCGGTGATCTTCTCGGCGAGCTCAGCCACTCCCTCGCCCTTCGCCGCCTCCGTTTTCACGATCGGAACGCGCCAGGAGGTCGACGGGCCAAGCGACAGGACGCCGCGGATCTCGCGGATCATCGTGTCGGTCATCGGGTGGTCGGACTTGTTGACGACGATGATGTCCGGAATCTCCATCACGCCGGCCTTCAGCGCCTGGATCGAGTCGCCGGAGCCCGGCATCAGGACGAGCACGATCGTGTCCCCGTGATCGACGATGTCGATCTCGGCCTGGCCGACGCCGACCGTCTCGATGAAGACGTCGTCCTTGCCCGAGGCGTCCATCAACAGCGCGGCCTGCAGGGTGGCCTCGGAGAGTCCGCCGAGGGCGCCGCGGCTCGCCATCGAGCGGATGAAGACGCCCTGGTCGAGGAAGTGGTCGGAGAGCCGGATCCGGTCCCCGAGCAGGGCTCCGCGGGTGAAGGGGCTCGAGGGGTCGATCGAGAGCACGGCGACCTCGCGGTCCGCCTTGCGCATCTCAGCCGTCAGCGAGCCGATGAGCGTGCTCTTCCCCACCCCGGGCGGCCCGGTCAGCCCCACGATCCGGGCGCGGCCGGTCCGGGGGAAGACGTCCCTGACCAGCTCCCACCCCTGCGGATCGTCGTTCTCGATCAGGGTGATGGCGCGGGCGAGCGCCCTCTTGTCCCCGCCGATCAGGCGCTCGGCGAGGCTCTGCTCCGTCTTCTGCGCCACGCGCCGCAGTCTAGGAGTCAAACGGGTCGCTCCTCGCTGCGCTCGGAGCACCCTCGCGTAAACCTAGACTCCCCGCCCGTGCTCCGCGCGCTCCGGTTCTACCGCCGCAACGGCATGCTCAATCTGCGCTACGGGCGCCTGCTCTGGCGCTATTTGTGGCGCCGCTTCCTGACCTCGGCGGGCTGGCGCTGGCAGACCGAGGGTCCGGTCTTCTTCGGAAAGGACCTTCAGCTGCAGATCGCCAAGGGCGCGACGATCAAGTTCGGACGCTTCTGCTGGATCGGCGACGGATCCAAGATCCGCTGCCACCAGGGCGTAGTCGAGATCGGAGCGAAGACCGTCATGGGCCAGGAGTGCACGATCTCGGCCTACCGACGGGTGCGGATCGGGGAGCAGTGCGTGATCGCCGATCGCGCGATGTTCATCGACTTCGACCACGGTGTCGTCGAGGTCGAGCGCCCGATCCGCCTTCAGGGGATCTACATGCGCGAGTGCGTGGTCGGCTCGAACGTCTGGATCGGCTACGGCGCCTGCTTCCTGCGCGGTGTTCGCGTCGGCGACAACTCGATCGTCGGGACCAACTCCGTGGTCACCCGGAACGTGCCGGCGAACGCCGTGGTCGGCGGGGTCCCCGCGAAGGTGATCCGGATGCGTGAGGCGCCCAGGAAGCTGCGGTGGCCCGATCCGGTCGAGCCCGAAACCTAACCAAACGGGTTGTTGCAAGAAGGCCAAGAAGAGAAACGCAAGCACCGCGCGGCGGAGGCCAAGAGGAAGCACAAGAAGCAGTCCTGCAAGAAGAAGCGGGGCTAGAGCCGCTTGCCTGAGGCGAACAGCAGGATGCCGGCGAGGGTCGCCACCGCGCCGGTGACCCAGAAGACGATGCCGCCCGACGCGGCCGCCGCGGCGATCAGCGCGATCCCCACGACCACCAGCGGCAGGCCGAACGAGATCGGGACGCTGACGTTGAGGCCAGGGCCGAAGTCCGGCGCTTTGCGCCGCGGGCCCTTTCCCTTCGACGGGTAGACCTCCCGCCGGCCGTCCGGCAGGCGCGTCATGCGCGCCGTGCCGGCGCCGCGCTCGCGATCAACTCCGCGTAGACGTCGGCCGTTCGCTCGGCGACGTCGCCCCAGTCGAAGCGGCGCAGGTGCTCGAAGGCCTCGGCGGTCAGCCGGCGGCAGAGCTTGGCGTCGTCCAGTACGCGGACGGTCATCTCCGCCAGCGAGACGGGGTCCCGCGCGCGGAACCGAAGACCGACCTCGTCGTGCGGAACGACCTCGCGCAGCCCGCCGGTGTCGGCGACGATACAGGGGCAGCTCGATGCCATGGCCTCGAGCGCCACCAGGCCGAACGGCTCGTAGATCGAGGGGACCACGCAGACGTCGGCGATCCGGTAGAGCGAGTGCAGGACGTCGTCCCCGATCCAGCCGACGAAGGTGCCGTGGTCCATCAGGCCGAGCTCCTCCGCCTGGCGGCGGAGCTCCTCCTCGTGCGTGCCGGAACCGGCCACGACGAACCGGGTGTTCGGCAGGCGCTGGATGATCCCCGGCAGCGCCTCCAGCGCGACCTGGAAACCCTTCTCGTAGACGAGGCGGCCGACCAGCAGGACCAGGGATTCGTCCGGTTGGGCGAACTCGGCACGCAGCTGGCGCAGCTCGTCATCGTCGTGGGGTTGGAGGTCCTCGGGGTCGATGCCGTTGGGGATCACGTCGATCGAGGACTCGGGGACGCCGAAGACGTCGACGATCTGCTCCCGCATGAAGGTCGAGCAGGCGATCACCCGCTCGGAGCGGTTGGTGATCCAGCGCTCCACGCCGTGGATGTAGGACTGAGGATGCTTGTCCACCCAGCCCTGGTGGCGGCCGTGCTCCGTGGCGTGGATCGTCGTCACCAGCGGGGCCTCGAAGCGCCGTGCGAGGTGGGCACAGGCATTCGCAACCAGCCAGTCGTGACCGTGGACGATGTCGAAGTCATAGCGGTCCCCGAGCTCGACGCCCGCGGCAAGCATGTCCGAGTTCATCCGCTCGACCCAGGCGACGAACTCGTTGAGCTCGGCGGGGCGGGTCGGCTCCATGACGCGATGGACGTGGACGCCCGCCATCACCTCCTCCGAGGGAGACTCCTCACCGCCGCGCGTGAGGACGTGGACCTCGGCGTCGCGCTGGACCAGGGCCTCGGAGAGCTTGCGGACGTGGCGCGCCAAGCCGCCCTCGATGAGCGGGGGGTACTCCCACGACAGGATCAGGATTCGAGTCATCTGGGGACTAGGGCTCGAGCAGCGGCGCGAGACGGAGATCAGGGGCGAGATTGCGCAGGTGCGGCTCCACCGCCTCGCCGGAGTCTATGGCCTTCAGCAGGCCCTCCGCGTGGGCCGTGGCCCGCGAGTACGGGTAGTCGCCCGCCTGCCCGCGGTGATCCATGAAGGCCCAGTCGCTTGACTGGAGGGCGAGGAGCTCGCGGGCCGCACGGGCGGCCGCGGGGCCGTCGAGGGAGCCGGCGGCGAGGGCCCTGAGCAGGCGCAGCTCGCTGCGCCGGGTGGCCCAGACGAGATCGGAGACCGGGGGCGAGTCCCAGGTCTCGAGGCTCTTTCCCTCCCCCCAGCTGGCCTCCCTGGCGGGCCGCTTCTCCGGCTCATGCGCGCGCAGCGCCTGCGGCAGGGTGATCAGCCGCACCCCATCGAGTTCCGCGCCCTTGATCACCTCGCGCAGCCAGAGCGGCCCCTCCGACCACCAGTGGCCGAGGAGCTCGGTGTCGATCGCGAACACGCAGAGGCCGCGGCCGCCGGTCTCCGCGCGGTGGCGCTCGAGGCGGTCACGCACCGCCGCCAGGAACGACGCGGCGTGCTCCGTCGCCCGCTTGGCGGCTGACGCCGGGTCGTAGGGCGTACCGCCGATGGACCACAGACGCATGCCGTTCGGCGAGAGCCGGTGGTACTCCAGGTAGGCGCCGTCTGAGGGGTATCCGCCCTCGGACCAGACCAGGCGTACCGTCGACCAGTCGATGGTGAAGGCGACCGGACCGCCGGGCAGGCGGATCGGGGTGAGCGCGGCGGTACCGCGCTCGTGGGAGCTCTGATCGAGACAGGTGTAGGCGATCCCGCGCTCGGCCAGCACGGCCTCGAGGCCGGCGACATAGGCGCACTCCGGCAGCCAGAAGCCATCGGGCTCGCCGAAGCGCCGCTCGTGCGAGCGAACCCCGGCGTCGACCTGCAGGCGCCGCCCGGCGAGCGTCGCGAGCTTGGGCAAGACGGCGTGGGTGGCCGCCGAGGGCATCAGCGCGATCCGGCCCTTGCCGTGTGCCTCCTGGAAGGCGCGCAGCGGCCTGCCGCCCAGGCGGCTGAGTCGCCGCATCGCCCGCGTGTAGTAATCCGCCTCCGCTTTGGCCGCGGGACGGAGAGCGGCGCCGGCATCGGCGACGTCGCGATCGGCGGCATCGACACGGTGGCGCCGCAGGAAGGCGAGCATCCTCTGCCCCACGCCTTCTGCCTCGAGCTGGTCCGCGAGCACGGGCGTCACCGTCATCGTCACCCGCTCGGCGACGTCCAGGACGGGCAGGTGCGAACGCGCGAAGGCGTCGAAGAGCCACTCCTCGCCGAACGGATAGGTCCCGAACCCCTCCACATAGGGCATGTGGGAGTGCAGGACGATCGCGAGGTCGCCGCGGGTCCGCTCCGCCATCGTCAGACGCGACAGATCGCCAGGAAATCGAGCGCGCGATCGAGGTCGCCTGCCCGCAACCGAAAGTCACTTGTCCGGATCGCCGGGATGAAGCGCTCGTAGAACGGCTTGGTGATGCGAAGCGCTGGGTGGATCCGGTCCCAGCCGAGCCGGATGGCGAGCTCGTGCGCCCGCAGCTTGCGCGCGTGGAAGACCCCGAGGAGGTCTACCCGCTGGAAGTGCGGTGCGAGGAGCTCGCGGTACTCCCCCTGGTCGTACTCGCGCAGGTGCCATGGATTGTCCGACTTCTCCGCTCCCGGCGGCGCGAGCGTGAGCCGGTTGGGGGTCGAGATATAGGCGATCCCCGCGGTCTCGGCGATCCGGTCGAGTAGCCGGCCGGGCTCCGCGATGTGCTCGATCGTCTGCAGGAAGACCACCACATCAACTTGCTGGTCGAACTGCTCCACGAGTTCGCGCCGGAAGCTCAGGTTGGAGCGCCGGTAACGGGCCCGGGCGTGCTCGTATGCCTCCGGGTTCGCGTCGACGCCGATCACCTCGGCGGCCCGCTGGGCCAGCAGATGAGAGCCGTAGCCCTCGCCGCAGGCCAGGTCCACGACCCGCAGGCCGGTGCAGCGCTCCGCGATCCACTCATAAACCGCGACGTGTCGGCGGTACCAGTAGTTCTCCTCGGGCACGTCGGGCAGCGTCCGCTCTCCCGTCAGCTCGAGCGGCGGGACGCCCTCGGGCTGATTCTCCTGGAGATAGGTGCGGTCGGCCTCACTCACGGCGGGGACGTTAGGGGCCCGAGGCGCTTCACCGCCTGGAGGCAACAGGCGATCGCCGATTCGTAGAGTGAGGTACTTGGACGCCGGAGCCGCTGCAATCGAGTCGCGGGAGCTGGGCCGGACCTTCAAGGGCGGCGTAGAGGCCGGGCGCGGGGTCGATCTCGACATCGCCGAGGGCGAGATCTTCGGGTTCCTGGTCGGGAGTCCTCGGCGCGATCGTGCTCATCCTGCTCGCGGCCCTCTTCGGTGTCGCCTACGCGGGCTTCGGGATCCTGGTCGCGCTGACGACCAGGAACGTGCAGGCCACCAACACGAGCTTCCTGCTCTTCTTCCCGCTTCTCTTCCTGACGCCGAACTTCGTCCCCTTCGAGCGCCTCTCGCCGGCGATGGAGACGCTGGCGCGCATCAACCCGGTGAGCGACGTGATCGTGGGGCTGCGCTCGCTGATCATCGACGGCTGGGTGGTCGACAAGGTCCTCGTGTGCCTCGCGGTGATCCTGGCGATGGGCGCGGTGCTGATCGGGCTCTCGCTGCGGGCGATCGCGCGATACGACCGCTAGCTGCGATCTGGTCGCCACCCCGTAGCTACGATCCCGCCCGTGCCGAGTCCGGAGAGGATCAAGGAGGTCAACGAGCGCTACCACGACGGCGCGGCGGCCTCCTACGACTCCAAATGGGGGATCGACTTCGGAGACATCGGCCAGGACCAGGTGAAGGCCAAGCTGCGCAAGGCGCTCGGGCGCTGGCCCAGCGAGCCGTTCGGAGACGCCCTCGAGATCGGCGCGGGGACGGGGTACTTCTCGCTCAACCTGCTGCAAGCCGGCCTGATCGAGCGCGCAACCGCGACCGACATCTCACCCGGGATGCTGGCGAGGCTCGAGGAGAACGCCTCGCGGCTCGGCCTCGAGGTCACTGCGGCCGCGGCCGAAGCGGAGACGCTTCCCTTTCCGGACGAGAGCTTCGATCTCGTCTTCGGCCACGCGGTGCTGCACCACATCCCCGATCTCGGGCGGGCATTCTCAGAGTTCGCCCGAGTACTGCGTCGCGGCGGAACCGTCGCGTTCTGCGGCGAGCCGTCGCACTACGGCGACTTCCTCGCCGCGATCCCCAAGAGAACGGCCCTGATGGCGGCGCCGCTCTGGCGCCGAGCGATGGGGGCTGAGGCGCGAGACCACTATCCCGACGCCGAATCGAACGGTCACTCGCTCGAGGGGGAGGTCGACGTCCACGCGTTCACCCCGGGCGACCTGCAGCGGTTCTGTTCCGCCGCCGACCTGGCCGAGGTCAGGGTCCGTGGCGAGGAGCTGCTCGCCTCGATCCATGGATGGACGGTGCGGACTCTCGAGGCGACCGCCGAGCCCGAGGACGTGCCGTGGCGATGGCGCAATTTCGCCTTCCGCAGCTACCTGGTCCTGCAGCGGCTCGACAACCAGGTGCTGGAGCCGCGCCTGCCGCCGCAGCTCTTCTACAACCTGCTGGTCGCTGCGCGTAAGCCCGGAAGCGCCTAGCCGCGGCCGCCGGGCTCCTCCTCGACCAGCCGGTCGGCCCAGGGGAGAGCCTGAAGGCGCTCGTCGGGGATCGCGTCGCCGCTCACGACCGACTTGCCGTAGGTCCCGTCCTGGATTCGCTGCTCGGCGCGGTCGATCGCCTCGAGGGTGCGACGCAGGTCGTCGCGGATCGCGCCGTCCTTGCCGAACTGGTCGAGGTCGCTCGCCTGATCGCCGGTGTCCTCCGGCTCCTCGCCGGCCTCCTGAGGCCCCACGCCGGCGAGCTCGCGCTCGATCCGCGCGCGCTCCTCGGCCAGCCGCTCGCGTGCTTGCTCCGGGTCCACAGGCGGGATGCTACTTCCGCAGGAGCTCACGCAGGCCTGCGGCCACCGCGGCAGGGTCGTCGATGAGCTGTCGCCAGGTGAATCGGGACTGTCTCGTAGCCCAGCAGCTTGAGCTTGAGATCGCGGGCACGATCGGATTCGAAGGCTGCCCTGCCGCGATGCGTCTCGTAGCCATCTAGCTCGACGATCAGGCTGCAAGCGGGCCAGGCGGCATCCACCACGAATCCTCCGATCCGGAGGTTCACATCCGGCTGGGAAAGGCGGTGGCGCCGGCAGAGGGCAAGGAAACGCGCTCCAGCTCGCTGCGCGTGCGATCCGCCGCCAGGTCCTCCGAGATTGGGAGCCCGAGGAACTCAGCCTGCCGCAGAGCCGCCGCGAACTGCGATTGGGGAAGGGCGCGGCGGAGGTCCTTCAGGGTTCGCGACGGCGTCGTCACGGGGATGCCGAGGCGGAGCGCGATCTGGTCCGAGTCGACTGTGCGCGAGCGGTGTACGACGATGCTGTGGCGCCGGCGACGCCCGGCCTCGCTCGGCACTGTGACGTGGATATCAGCCTCAACACCGGCTGAGGAAGGAGGGCGACGAATGCGGAGCATTCCCCATAGCTGGCCGGCACTTGAGTGGCTTAGGACAGCTCCGGGCCCGCATGCCAGCACCGCCGCCATCCACCGGCCTCCCTTGCTTAGGCCTCGATGGCCCACGGCGAACACGCCGCGGTGAATGCGGTGAAGGCGGCCGGCGCGAAGACGGCTGGTGCGCCCGTGGCGGTGGACCCCAGCACCCTCGAGCTGCTGGAGGGAGATCACGCCGTGTTGCCGCGCAGCAATTCGCGCGATGACGGCGTCAGGAGCGGTCTCGGCGCCTTTTACATCCACGTGGATGCATAAGGCGCCAACTCCGCGAATCTCTCCCCTTCATCGCCGGTGTTCGTCCCTCGCTCCGGAGATCTCGCCAGCCTCAGGCCGTAGCGTCGCCGCAGATCACTCGCTCTCGCCCGCCCGCCGCACTCGGTGCACCGGTACCTCCCCCTCGATTCCCTTGAAGCGGCGCTTGCCGGCGAACGAGAAGTCGAAGGGCCGCCCGTTCGGCTGGCCAATTGAGTCCTTCACCGCCTGGGCCGCTACGACGCTGTCCGCACGCGCGAAGTTGGTGATTCTCGCGGCCAGGTTGACCGGCCGCCCGTACCAGTCGCCCCCGCGCCCGAGAGCCTGGCCGCGGGCGACGCCCGCCCGTAGTGATGGGATCTCCTCCGTACCCGCCGAATCAACGAGGCCGAGGACCGCGTCGAGGAGTGGTTCCGACTCCGGCGAGGCGAACATCGCCGCGTCCCCGATCATCTTCACCAGGCGGACGGGAGGCCGCGCGCCGTCGGAGGCGAGCTCGAACAGCCGGCCGGTGAGATCGCCGATCTGCTCGATCTCCAGCGACTCGCCGAGGCGCGTGAACCCCACGAGATCGGCGAACGCGATCGTCATCTCGTCCGAGCCCGACACCCGGCCCTCGGCCAGCTCAGCCTCGGTGATGACAGCCTGACGGATTCGCTCACGGAGGTGGATGCGGTAGGCGTGCAGAAGCGTCTCGCCGAGCAGAGGCGCCATCGTCTTGGCGGCGGCCGCGTAGCGCATCGCGAGCTCGCGCTCGTCGACCCCCGGCTCGGTGAACACCTCGCCAACCAGATCGACGTTGGCGTCCGCGAGGTTCGACATCGAGATGCCGATCAGCCGTGAGGTCTCGAGGACGCCGTCCATCGGCAGCCCAGCGTCGAGGAACATCTTGGCCCGCTTCGCGGCCTCCAGGTCCGACTCGGCGTAGACGCGCTCGTCCTCCTCTGGGATCGGGCCACCGAGTGCCTGCAGAAGCCGTCCGAGAAACCCGGGCTCGAGGCCCGATGCCTCCGCGATCTCGCTGACCGTGTACTTGTCGGCGCCCTCCTCGAAGACCCGCTCGACGGGGAGCAGAACGAGCCGGTGCTCCTCCACGGCCCGCTTCAGCTCCTCGACCGAGACCCCCTGATCGGCGAGCTCCTGCAGAAGGGCCAGCCGCGCCTCGCGCGCCTTCCCTTCGAGGTCCCCCAACAGGCCCGCAGCCTCGAAATCGATATCTCCCTTGTCGTTAATCGGGTTGCGCCTCGCTTTGCTGCGGCGCACCCTCGCATATCTAAGATGCGTCGGGATGGCGGGTCTCGAGCTTCCGATCTTCGAGCTGCCGCTGGTCCTCCTGCCGGGGGAGCAGGTCCCGCTCCACGTCTTCGAGGAGCGCTACAAGCGGATGGTCGGCACGGCGTTGGAGCAGGGGGAGCCGTTCGGAATCGTCCTTCGCGACGACGATGGAGCGCGCTCAGTCGGCTGCACCGCCCGCGTGGACGACGTTCTCGAGCGCTTCGACGACGGGCGGATGAACATCGTGGTGAGCGGCGAGGCGCCATTCAGGGTGCTCGACCGCTTCGAGTCGCCGGAGTACCCCACCGGCGAGGTGGAGCTGATCCCGGACGAGGACGTTCCACCGATCGACGAGGAGGCCGCAGGCGCCGCGCGGGAGGCGTTCGCGGAGCTGGCCGAGCGGGCCACCGGGGAGCGGCCCGATCCCGAGGAGCTCGACGACGCCTCCGCCTATGCGATCGCGTCGCGCATCGAGCTGCCCGCCGACACGAAGCAGCGGCTGCTCGAGACCCGCGACGAGGACGAGCGGATGGCTCTGCTTGCCAACGCGCTGGGCGCCGTCGGCAAGGCGCTCGAGCGGGCCGAGGAAGCCGCCGAGCGCGCTAGCTCCAACGGCAAGGTCCACTTCCCCGGGCTGCCCGAGTAGGCGTCGTACGGCCGGTCCCGATGAGCGCGATCATGCTCGGACTGGGCAGGCCTCCTGCCTGCCGGCATCGTCCTCCTCGCCCCCCACTTCATCTCCTCGAGCACACCGGAATGTGCGCTCGGCGAGCCGCAGCCCTACTGGCGCGTCGCGCTCATCCGCCGCCGGCGGCCTGCGCAGACCGGCTAGGCAAACGCCACTGCGCCGCCACGACGGGGATCGCCGCCGCCGCTGAGGTCCCCGGTCCCCGGTTCGCGCACAACCGCCTGGGCTCCCCCGAAATAGAGGTTCTCCCGCTTCCAGCGCACCACTGGCACGCCGCGGCGCTCCAAGTCCGAAAGGCCCTCCTCGTCGACGCCGGGCTCGGCCTGCACCGTGCCGGCCTCGAAGTGAAGGCGCCCCGCACGGACCGCGTCACCTGCGTCCAACCCGTCCTCCAGAACCTGGACCGCGACCTGCAGGATCGCCGACCGAATCCGGTTCGATCCTGCGCTGCCCAGGCCCAGCACCACTTCGCCATTGCGCAGGGCGAGAGTCGGCGACATCATCGAGCTCACGCGCTGGCCGGGTGGGATCCGGTGAAAACCCTGCGGATTCAGATCCTCCTCACCCAGCATGTTGTTGAGGTGCACGCCGGTGCCGGGAACCACGACCCCCGAACCGGTCCCGTTGGAGCAGGTGACTGACGCGCAGTTGCCCTCGGCGTCGAGCACCGCGATGTGGGTGGTCGAGCCGAGGCGGTCCCCCGGCCCGCCGGCGCCGCCGTGACCGCCAACCCACTGGCCCGAGCGAATCCGCTCGGCGACCTGGTCGAGATCCGTCGCGAGGAAGCGCTCGACGTAGGCCGTGTCGTGCAGCCCCTGGTGGAAGTCGTCGGTACGACGTGCGTTGGCCGCCTCCGTCGCGGCGACGAGCTGCTCGACCCCACTTCGGTTGCCGAGGCGCTCGAGCACTCCCAGCGAATACGCGATCAGGATGCCGCCCGAGGACGGCGGCGGATTGGTGAGCACGTCGTAGCCGCGGAACCGCGCTTCGACCGGCCGCCGCTCGATCGGCTCGTAGGCGGCCATGTCGTCCATGCCGAGGGTCCCGCCCCGCTCGCGCACCCAGCCGCAGACTCGCTGTGCGACGTCGCCGCGGTAGAAGGGCTCCGCCCCCTCGGCGGCGTATCGCTCCAGAGCGTCCGACATCTCCGGATAGCGGAAGACGTCGCCCTCCACGAGACGCTCGCCCTGCGGCGTGAACAGCGCGGCCGCCTCGGGCGTCGAGACCAGGATCGGATGGAGGATCTCGTGGAAGTACTCCGCAGCCCTGGTCAGCCGGACGCCCTTGCGGCCGAGCTCTATGCCTGGCTCCGCGAGCCGCATGAGCGGGACCGAGCCGAAGCGCCGGTGGACGTGCTCGATGCCCGCCGGGTTTCCCGGGACGCCGCACGAGGTGGCACCGCAGTTGAAGATCTGCGGCGTCTCGTCGAAGTAGACCGGGATCGGGATCAGCTCCGCCTTCCGCTCGGTCCCGTCCGCCCCGCCCGCGGCCACGAAGAAGTCCGTCAGGCTGTCCTCGCCGTTCTCGTGGACCATCATGAATCCGCCCGCCCCGAATCCGCTCAGCTGGCTCTCGGTGACGAACGAGGTGAGGACGGCGCAGATCGCGGCGTCCACCGCGTTGCCGCCCTCGCGGAGCACCGCCGCGGCCGCCTCGGCGGTCAGCGGATGTCCCGCGGCGACCACTCCCCTAGCACTTGGCATGGCCGCAGCGTAGGCGGCCGATCCCCCAGAACGAGACCGACCGGCTTTTCGCCGGCCGGTCGCTCCTGGGCGGACTTGCGCTGGAACTAGAAACTCAACTCAAGTAGCAATTCCACCCGCTCGATCCGTAACTCAGGTCTTGCCGGTGGGTGATGCGGTTGTAGCCGGATCGACTCACGATCTCCCCGAAGTCACACGTGTAGAAGTCGGATCCGTCGTACTCCTCGTTCCAGCCGTAGCACGACCACTCATACACGGTCTTGGACGCGCAGGTGATCGGCCCGCCGATGGAGTCGACATAGATCCCGTAGTCGTAACAGAAGGCATCGGGCAGGCAGTAGTCGTACGCCGCCTGGTTTATCCCGCTCTTCACCTCCGCGTCAGAGAGCGCCAGCGGCGCCGGCGGGGCAGGCGGCACGTACGGGAGCCGCCTCCCTCTTCTTCTTCTTCTTCTTGCACTTCTTCTTGCCCTTCTTGCACTTCTTCTTGGCGACGTGGGCCGTAGGCGGCCTGATGTTCTCATTGGCCGTGGCGGCGGGTGCACCCACCATCAGGGCCAGCAGCCCCACGACGAACAGCAGCACGACTCCTTTCATTCTTCCCTTTCTCCCATCGTTCCTTTTCCACCGAGGCCGCCGCGCGTGCCGCGAACGAGACCGGCCGGCTTTCGCCGGCCGGTCAACTCCCCTCCGAGCTCCCTAGGTCCCGCCCAGACGCCTTCTACCGCTCAAAGACTTCTTGCGACTCCAAGAACGGGATCAGTGTGCCCGCCCGAGAACAGGTGAGCATCGGCAAGAACCCCCATTCGGAATCCGGGGTTTCCCGAAGTTCTGACGGCGGCTACTCGTCCGGATCGAACTCGGGCACGTCGAGCACCCGGTTCTCGATCGAGCGCGGCTCGCTCGGCCGGCGGTCCATGCCGCGGCCGTTGCCGTCGCCGTAGAGATCGTCGGCGCTGGTGTGGCGCAGATGGCCGAGGTCACGCCAGTCGGCCGAGGGATCCGAGTAGCGCTCCTGCCGCACCGCCGCGTCCCGGTCAGGGCGCCCCGGCTCGCGCGGCTCGCTGCGCCGATCGCGCCGGTTGTGACGGTGGGCGAAGTGCGAGTCGAAGCGGGTCGCGATCACGGTGATCCAGACCTCCTCGCTCATGTCCTCGTCCACGCTCGCGCCGAAGATGATCTCCGCCTCTGGGTGAGCGGCCTGCCTGACGACCTCGGCGGCCTCGCTCGCCTCGATCAGCGACAGGTCCGGTCCACCGGTGATCGAGAGGAGCATCGAGCGCGCTCCCTCGACCGAGGTCTCGAGCAGCGGTGAGGCGACTGCCTTCTCGGCGGCCAGCGTTGCGCGGTGCTCGCCGACCCCCATGCCGATGCCGAGGATCGCGTCGCCGGCGTCGAGCATGGTGGTGCGCACATCCGCGAAGTCGAGATTGATGAGGCCGGGCAGCATGACCAGGTCGGAGATGCCCTGGACCGCTTGGCGGAGGACGTCGTCGGCGACCCGGAAAGCGTCGGTGATCGTGGTGCGACGCTCGAGGATGGTGAGCAGCCGCTCGTTCGGCACGACGATCATCGTGTCGACCTCCTTGCCGAGCGCGGCGATGCCCTCGTCGGCCTGGGCGGCGCGGCGCGCGCCCTCGAAGGCGAACGGCTTGGTGACCGCGGCAACGGTCAGCGCGCCGATGTCACGCGCGAGCTTGGCGACCACCGGCGCGGCGCCGGTGCCCGTGCCACCGCCTGCACCCGAGGCGAGGAAGACCATGTCCGAGCCCTTGAGCAGCTCCTTGATCTTGTCCTGCTCGTCGAAGGCCGCCTTGTAGCCCACCCTCGGATCGGAGCCCGCGCCCAGGCCGCGGGTCATCTCGCCGCCGATGTGAAGCGTCAGGTCGGCGTGCGAGGTCTGCAGAGACTGAAGGTCGGTGTTGATCGCCAGGAACTCGACGCCGGGCAGCTCCGCCTCGACCATCCGGTTGACGGCGTTGACGCCGGCGCCTCCGACGCCGACCACACGCAGCACGGCCTGGTGGGTGCGGGGAACCACCGGCTGGCGGGTCGCGGGCCGGCTGGTCGAAGGCTCGTCGCGACCGAAGCGGGGCCGGACCTCGCGGCCGGGACCGCCCATCAGGCGCTCGAGGCCCTCGTGGTGGATCTCGATCTCAGCGTCGGCGACCGGGTCAGGCGGGGTCGGCTCGGGCACCGGCTCGGGACCAGGGACGGGCTCCGGCACGGGATCGGGGGTCGGCTCGGGGACCGGCTCCGGCGTCGGCTCGGGGACCGGCTCGGGCCTGGGGGTCTCCTGAACGGGATCCTCGACCGCGACGCCGCCATTCGACGTCGCCGTCACCTTGATCTCGTCCGGCGTGACCGACTCGTCGGTCGAGCGGAAGAGGTCGGCGAGGGGGCCCTCGCGCATGCTGGCGCGCTTCTTACGAGCCATGGGTGAGAACCTCCTTGGCGAGATCGCGGTAGGCGCTGGCCGCCTTGCCGTTGGGGTCGTACTTGATGACCGAGCTGCCGCGAACCGGTGCCTCGGCGAACTTGATCGCCTTGCGGATTCGCGACTTGAAGACGAGGTCACCGAAGTTCTCCTCGAGGATCTCGACCGCCTCCTTCGCGTGAACGGTCCGCGAGTCGAGCATCGTCGGCAGGATCCCCTCGATCTCGACGCCGGGGTTGAGGTTCTCCCGAATCATCTGAAGGGTGTTCTGAAGCTGGACGAGCCCGCGCATCGACAGGTACTCGCACTGGACCGGGACGATCACCTTGTCGGCGGCGGTGAGCGCGTTCACGGTCAGCAGCCCGAGGCTCGGCGGTGTGTCGATGCAGACGAAGTCGTAGTCTTCCTTGACCGCCTCGAGCCCCTTCTGCAGGGAGCGCTCGCGGCCGATCTGCGTGCTCATGGCGATCTCGGCGCCGGCCAGGTCGATCGAGGCGACGGCGACGTCGATCTCGCGCTCGACGATCACCTCGCGTATCGGGATCCGGTGGACGAGGACATCGAACATGCTGCGCTCGACCTTGTCGGGATCGACGCCCTGGGACATGGTCAGGTTGCCCTGCGGGTCCATGTCCACGGCGAGGACCCGGTGACCGGACTCCTTGAAGGCGACCGCCAGATTGAGAGCGGTGGTGGTCTTGGCCACACCGCCCTTCTGGTTCGCGAAGGCGATCACCTTGGCGGGGCCCTCGTTCCTGGGCTGCTCGGGGTTGCCCTTGGACTCGCCCTTCGGCTCCGGATGCTCCTGCTTCGCCTCGGCCTTGGGCTGCTCGCCCGTCTCGGTCTTGGCGTCGTCCGTGCCTGAGCCGGCCTCATCGGGCCTCTCAGGCGTCGGGACCAGCAGGTCCTCCGGCCGCATGCGGCCGCTCTCCGCCGCCTCTTCCATCGCATCGGTCTTCTTGAAAATTCCCATCGCTTGCGGCTATTTCGCAGCCGACGGCGAGTTTCCTTCCCGTGGTTGGAACAATCCGCCCCCGTGCCTGAGCTACTCGACAAGCGCCTGGTCTTCGTGACCGGCAAGGGAGGCGTCGGCAAGTCGACGATCTCCATCGCCCTGGGCCTCGCCGCGGCCGCCCGCGGCAAGCGCACGATGGTCTGCGAGGTTGGCGGCCAGGAGACGGCCTCTCGCGTGTTCAGGCGGGCCGAGGTGGGCTTTCACGAGGTCGAGGTCGCCGAGAATCTCTGGGCGATCTCGATCGATCCGGACCAGTCCCTGCGCGAGTACCTGCTCCTCCAGCTCAAGGTCCGAGCGATGCGCGACATGCTGGTCCGCTCGCGGATGTTCAACTACCTGGCGGCGGCCACCCCCGGCCTCAAGGAGCTGGTCACGATCGGAAAGATCTGGGAGCTCGCCCAGCCCAACCGCAAGGTGAAGAAGGCCGCGGAATACGACCTGGTCATCGTCGACGCACCGGCGACCGGCCACGGGATCGGCTTCCTGCAGACGCCGCGCACCTTCGCCGGCATCGCGCGGGTCGGTCCCGTCCACGCCCAGGCCCAGGAGCTGGACCGCTTCATCACGGATCAGAACACGACGGGCGTGGCGATTGTCTCGCTGCCCGAGGAGATGCCGGTCAACGAGTCGGCCTCGCTGGAGCGGTCGCTGACAGACGAGATCGGAATGGCCGTGGACCGCGTCTACATGAACGGGCTCTATCCCGAGCGCTTCTCGACGAGCGATGCCGAGCAGCTCGAGGACGCGTTGGGGCAGGCCGACGGCGCCGCTCGCGCCGCGGTGAGGGCCGCGCTCTCCGAGCACCGGCGCTGCCGCTCCCAGCGGGATCAGCTTCAGCGGCTCAAGGAGCAGGTCTCCTCGCCGGTCAAAAGCCTGCCCTTCATCTTCAAGCCGGCGCTCGACGTGGCGTCGCTGGAGCGCCTCGCGGGAGCGCTGGTCTGATGGCCACGATCACCGACATCGTCGAGGGCCGCGGGATCTGCATCTGCGCGGGCTCGGGGGGCGTGGGCAAGACCACGACATCGGCGGCGCTCGCCGCGGGGCTCGCCGCGCGGGGGCAGAAGGTCGCCGTGCTCACGATCGATCCCGCCAAGAGGCTCGCGGATTCCCTCGGCCTCGAGGAGCTCGGCAACACCCCCCGGATGGTCGATCCCCGGCTCTTCGAGCCCTGCGGCGTCGAGATGAAGGGTGAGCTCTGGGCGATGATGCTCGACTCGAAGGCGACCTTCGACGAGCTCGTCCGCAAGCACGCGCCCGACGCGGAGACGCGCGACCGGATCCTCGAGAACCGGATCTACCGCCAGCTCTCCAACGCGCTGGCCGGCTCTCAGGAGTACATGGCGATGGAGAAGCTCTTCGAGATCCACCAGGAGGGTCGTTACGACTTCCTCGTCCTCGACACCCCTCCCTCCCGCAACGCCCTCGACTTCCTCGACGCCCCGAAGCGGCTCACCCAGTTCATCGAGGGACGCGGGATGCAGATGTTCATGAAGCCCACGGGCTTCGCCACCAAGGTGGTCGGCCGCGGCAGCTCGATGGCGATGGGCATGCTGAAGCGGATCACCGGCCTCGACCTGCTCTCCGACCTCTCCGAGTTCTTCCAGGCCTTCAGCGGGATGGTCGACGGCTTCCGCGAGCGCGCCAGGCGGGTGTCGGAGCTGCTCGCCGATCCGGCGACGACCTTCGTCGTCGTCTGCGGGCCGCAGGGCGAGCCGATCACCGAGGCGGTCTACTTCCACCGCAAGCTGGTCGAGGCCCAGCTGCCGGTCGGCGGGGTGATCGTCAACAAGGTCCACTACGAGGCCGACGAGGAGGCCGAGGGAGAGATCGAGTCCGACCTCCACGAGCTGCTCGACGACGACCTCGCCGAGCGGGTGGCGCGGAACTTCGACGACTACCAGGCGCTCGCGGAGCGGGATGCCCGGAACGTCGAGCACCTCCAGCGCGAGCTCCAGCCCAAGGCCGTGATCCGCGTCCCCTACCTCGACGAGGACGTGCACGACCTCGAGGCTCTCCTCAAGATCGATCGCTACCTGTTCGCTTCAGAGGAGCAGCGCGAGGAGCTCGCTGCCAGGGGAGCTGCCTGACGGCTTCGCCACCAAACGCGGCGGTAGCGGCCGCGCTCTACAGGTCGCTTCGGGCTACGCCCGTCGCTCCGAAGTAGAGCGGCCAGACCGCCGCTCGTAGCGGAGCTCGCCGACTTCCCAGTCGGTCGCATCCGGGACCGGGAAGAGGTAGCGAACGCGGTCCTTCGAGGGCTCCCGCTCGCCGTCATGCTTTTGGTTGCGGCGTGGGCTGGCGAACGCGGGCCACTCGGGCTCGCCATCGCCGGCCGCAAACCAGTCCGCTCGATCCCCGAAGTCGGGGGGCGGGGTCGAAGCGGGATGGTCGCTTTCAGGGCCCATTAGGTCAGGTAGTTCGACCTGATCCACGACGATCCTCGTCGTCGATTGCGAATCCTCCCCGCCCCTGCGGACGGACAAGTCGCTGATTTCGTTCGTCTCCGATGCATCGGCCTCGGTCGGCTCGGTCTCCTCCACCTCGGTTTCCTCGAGCTGGGCGCGGTGTACCGCGATCTCGGCCCCGCCCAGGTTGGCGTCGGAGATCGCCGTGAGATCGAGCGCCTCGTCCGGCCTCGGCTCCGGAAGTCGCCACTCGGCCGTCTCGGCGACCGCGGGGGTGTCGACGTGGATGGCAGAGAGGCCCTCGGAGAGCAGGATCTCGTCGGCCGCAACCCGCAGGTCGCCGCCGAGCTCCCCCGTCGCCATGCCCTTGAGCAGACGGCGCAGGAGCTCCTCCACCTCCGCGATCACATCGAGCGGCGAGGCGCCGGCCGCGGGCCTGTAGCGGCCGCCGCTCATCAGCTTTCGCTCGATCGCCAGGGCGCGTTCCACCGTCACACGGCCCTGCTCGCGCTCGAACGGCTCGCAGGCGAGGGCCGCGACCCGGGCGGAGAGCGAGGTCCGCGCCGGACCTCCGCCCTCGAGCAGACCGCGCAGGGCGAGCAGGTAGTCGCTGAGCGCCTCGATCAATGAGGAGCGCTCGGCGCCGAGCTCGAAGCGGGAAGCCGCCCAGTCGAGGGAAGGGACCCTGGTGGTGCGCTCGGCGAGCATGCGGGAGAAGCTCTCCAGCTCGGGGGCCTCGTTTCCGGTCAGGCGGTAGCCGCCCTGGCGCGGACGACCGACGCCGGTGCCGAAGCGCTCCCAGCCGCCCGAGCGCTTGGCCCAGCCGTGCGCGTGCAGGCCGACGGCGCCCGGCCGGAAGAGGCGCATCGTGCGCAGTGCCCTGCGCAGGTCATCGGCAACCGCCGCAGCGGGCGCGACCGTCGCCAGCCCGCAGCTCAGGCAGGCCAGGAAGCCGGGCTTCCCGCGGCCGCCGGAGCGCGTGGCGTCGATCGCGTCGATCGGCGCGTCATCGACCTGGTCGGCGCGCACGATCCGTACCCCATCAAGCTCGATTTCGTCGAGGGGCATGTGGAACCCCACCAGCGGCACGATCACCTCGCCCGCGGGGGTCGCCTCGTCGGAGCCCGAGGAGACCATCGAGACGACCGCGTCGATGGCGCCGCGCAGCCGGTCGCCGGCGACGTCGAATTCGGTCTTCCCGTCCCAGAGTCCGATCAGGAAGCCCATCGCGGCCTCCTCTCCGGCGATCTCCCGGACCTCGATGAACGCCTCCAGGCGCCGGAGCTCCCCCAGGTGGTTCTCGATGAACTGCCCAGTGAGGGGCGCGTAGGAGAACATCGGCAACGGCCCGTCGTCGGAGGGCTCGAGATCGAAGGGCATCTCCGCCCCGGTCGCGAGCAGCTCCTCCAACAGATCGGCCGCCTCTACGGCGAGGCGGCGCAGCGCCTCCTCGAGACGCTCGGTGGTGCTCTCAAGCGTTGTCACGCAGACCGGATTGCCCACGGGCGCGGGCCTTCCTCCCCATGACAGCGGACTTGCAGCGAACACCCAAAACCGGGGACTGAAGGAGGGCGGGATCGGCCGGGGCCGAGTTTCGAGCGATCGGCCCCGTATTTGGGGGCACGGTGCTCAAAATCCCCGGATCCTGAGCGATTGCCTGGCTGAGAGCCGGGAAAGTGCTCAGGATTCGCCCGGCTTCGGGCCCGCCCCATTCACTGCGCGGTTTTGCGAGGCCTGCCTAGACCGCGGCCGGGACCTGCTCGCGCTCCTCCAGCGGGAGCCAGCGGCGACCGTAGGAGCGCATGTCCTCGATCAGGGGAACGAGGGCGCGGCCCTTGTCCGTGAGCTGGTAGGTCACGCGCGGCGGCACCTCCGGGAAGGTGCGACGCTCGACGATCCCCTCCTCCTCCAGTGCCCTCAGGCGCAGCGAGAGCGTGCGGGGGCTGATCCCTTCGAGCGAGCGCTCGAGCTCGCAGAACCGAAGTGAGGAATCAGCCAGGTCGCGGATGATGAGAAGTGTCCATTTGCCGGAGATGACCTCCGCCGTCCGGCAAACGGGGCATTCACGGTCCATCACGGGCCAGGATAGCGCCATAGCTTTACTTTGTGAAGCGCTGAGGGTCCGGCGCGGATTAGCTGGCCGGGGGCTTCTTCGTGACGACTCGGCTGATCTTGTTGACCTTCACCCGGTAGGTCTTGCCATCGAGCGAATAGACCATGTCCTCGGCCTGGCCGGGAGTGAGAACCAACAGGCTGCAGTCGGTGGGGCTCGGAGCGCAGGTCCCCGGGCCGGTCATCTGGGTGACCGACTTCGAGATCGAGAAGAAGGCTCGCTTGCCGTCGACGCTGCTGCCCAGGTAGATCATCACGGGCGCGACCTGGTTCGGAAGAGCCGCGAACGCCTTGGTCTTCTTGTGGCGCGTCAGGGGCTGCGTCACGTCCCCCACTGAGAGGTCGGCGACCGAGTAGAAGTAGTAGCGCTGCGCTTTCGTCTTGCCGGAAGTGGAGTCCGAGGCTCCGGAGCTCACGGAGCTACCGGAACTACCAGAGCTGGGTGTGCTGCCGGCTGAAGCACTTGGAGCAGCGGCGCTCGCCGCTCCGGAGCCCGACGAAACCGGCACCGTTGACTGAAGCTGGGACTGGGCAGCGGCCGGCGGCGCGAACTGCTGATGGAACGGATCCTTGGCGGTCATGTCGCTGAGTCGCTTCTTGTAGTCGCGCAGCCCAGGGGGCGCGTACGACACGACGGCCTGCTCGATCTCCGGGGGCGTGCTCGCGGTGGCGGCGGTCGGCAGCACGGTGCCGGTGGAGGAAGAACCCCCTCCCCGGGAGATCAGAATCGGGACGGCAAGCATGGCCACTGCGACCACGATCACTACTGGGAGCAGGCCACGGCTGCGCAGGTCGTAGACCACGTCACCGAAGAACTTCTGGATCTTCCAGGGCTTCATGGCGACACCGTGGCGCTGGTCGGCTGAGTCTCGGGCTGCGTCAGCGAGGCGCCGGGACCAGTGGGGCTGGCGCCCGCGGTCGCGCCCTGATCACTTGGGGTGAGATAGCTCGTCACCGACAGACTGACCTGCAGCTGCGGGTTCGGGGACGAGGCGCCGCTCCCGTCGGTACCGGATGGCTCAAGCGAAAAACCGTTGACGGTCAGCAGCCGGCCGTCAGCGGCCACCTGGCTGGCGTCCTCGGGGCGAACCAGCTCGTCAACCCCCTTGAGGAACTTCGTGACATCGAAGTACGAGCCCGCGAAGGTCAGGTCATACGGCATGACCGGTAGTCCCGCCGCACCGACGGTGGCGCCAAGTGGCAGGTTCGCGGCCGTGGCTTCGGTTGCCACCGTCGGGCTCGTTCCGCTCGGTGTAGCACCTGCGGTGGTCGAGGTATCGCTTGGCGTCGGGCTTGCCGCATCGCTGGTCGAGGTCCCGCCCGAGTCGGGTGAGAGCGCCAAACCGTTGAACTCCACGCCGGTCCGCTGGGCGAGAGTGTTGAGCTGGACCAGGAGTGAAGGAGTGTCGGCATTGGAGGGCACAGCCTTCCCGAGCACGACCAGGCGGCCGTAATAGCTGGGAAAGTGCTGGCGGGCGTCCTCGCCGAACTGAGCGAGCTGCTCTTGCTCATCAACCTGCGCCTGGAGCTCGATGATCTCCTTGCTCAGGGCCGATGCCTTCTCCCGCTTGGGGGAGAGGACCTTGAAGTAGAACCCCGCGAGCACGACGGCGACGATCACGCCCATGACGACGGCCTTGTCCGAGCCCTTCACGTCAGCCTCCGGGAATCAGGGTCGACTTGGCCGCCTGCGCCTTGCTGGTCTGGGCCTGGGCGGAGGCCTTTGCCACGGCCTGCTCGGACTGGGCGTCGGCTACCTCGCCGCTTCCGCCGGACGGCGCAACCGACGCCGGCACCGCGGGAGAAGTGGTTGCTGTCGGTGGAACAGAAACGGCATCGAAGGCGACGACGATCTGGAACTTGGCCGTCCTCGGACCAGCCTGGCAGTCCGCTGCGGTGGTGCCGCCCGAGGAGGAGCTCGAGCCGCCAGCTGAATCGATGTTCGACGACTCCAGCCCGACGCGAGTGACGCCGTCGATGTCCTCCAGAGCGGCAACGAACCCGGCCACCGCCTCCTGGCCGGGTGCGCAACCCGAGATGTCGAGGGCCGGCCCCTGGATGGCGCCCCGCAGGTCGCCGCCGCTCCCCTCTCCGCCTGAGGTCTGGAGGTCGGGACTCGCGCTGCCTGAGACCGAACTGAGCGAAACCTCACTGGGCAACACCAGGGCGAGCTCGTTCAAGACGCGCGACCAGTCGAAGCGGCTTTGTGCGAGGCTGGTAACCGTCGCAAGCCGGGACTCCTGGACCGCGCGGAAATTGGTGAAAGCGGCAAGGCTGTTCGCGCGTGCGGTTGCCTGGGCGAGCTCCTGCTCCAGGCTCGCCTTCTGATCCTGACGATCGCTGATCTGCTTACTCGTCAGTGCAACGGCCACGATGCCGAGGAGCAGCAGAACCAGTCCCGCGGTAAGGACGTACACCAGGTTCCCTGTCCGCAGGGGCGCCTCGTCGCCACGACGCTCGTCGGGTGGAATGAGGTTGACGGGGCGCATCAGTCTTCGAGCGCCAGTCCGTAGGAAACGGTCAACCGCGCGGCGTCCTCAGCATCAAGACCCTGCAAAGCGTTCGGCATCCTCACCTCGATGCCGAGACCAAGCCCTACCTGGATGCGCTCCGGCAAGCCGGGGACACTGCTGCCAGGGCCGCAAAGGACCACGCGCTCTATGGAAGCGGCGCCCTCCTGTGCGCTGTAGAAGTCGAGCGACAGGCGCAGCTCGTCGATCAGTTTCGTGGAACCCTGCTCGAGGGCGTCGCGGGTCGCCTGTGCACTCTCGTCGCCCTCGAACGAGTCGATGGACTCCTCGAGGCCGACATCGAGGACGGAATCGCGAGCATCCTCCAGCGACACCCCGGCGCGCTCGGCAACACGCTGAGCGATGCTCTCCATGCCGAAAGGCGCCACCCTCGTGAACAGGCACTGCCCACCCCTGGCCACCGCAAGGTTCGTAATGTCCCCGAGGTAGCAGTACAGGGTGGTCGTTTGGATCTGCGCGTCCTGACTGCCGCCGACCGCCGGCTCAGGCGTCGGGGCGGCGTCGAGGGCGCGGATCATTCCGAAGGCCGAGAGGTCGATCCCGACGGGCTTCAGGCCTGCCTTGCGAAGCGCGGCGAGGAGCGACACGACCATGTCACGCCGGGCAGCGACCGCGATCACCTCCATCTGGCGATCGCCTTCCGGACTCTTGCCCCTGGAGACGACGCGGTGATCGAGCACCGCCTGGTCGAGCGGCATCGGAATCTGTTCCTGCGCGCGGAACCGGACGGCCGTATCGATCTCGCCCTCGTCCTCGATCAGAGGCAGCTGCATGGTCCGGACGACCACGCGCTGATTCGCAACGCCGAGCCGGACGTCCTTCCCCAGCTTGTGGTCGGCGAAGAGCGAGCGCAGCGCGTCCGACAGGGCCTCCGCGTCGACGACCTCCCCCTCATTGACGACTCCGGGATGGAGCGGCGCGATCGCCGTCCGGCTCACGGCACGAGAGCCATTGGTCTTGACCTCGGTGGCAGCGACGCTGCCGCTCTCGATGTCGAGGCCGACGACAGTCTGAGGCTTTTTGCTGGTGGTGAACATCGCTTGAGGTGCGGTAGCCGTTCAACGGCTTTCCAACTCTCCATCGGCCGCGTGACGGGGGCTCGCCATACCCAAGAGTGATGAACGTTGCGCAGTGCCCAGCAGCGGAAGCGGGCTCAGTGCACGAAGTGGCTCAGATAGGCGTCGATCAACTGGCTACCGGCAAGCAAACCCACGACTCCTCCGATTGCCAGAAACGGGCCGAATGGAATCGCGTGCTTACGCCCCTCAGGACCGTATCGGAGCATCAGGACGAAGCCGACGAGGGCCCCGAGCGCTATCCCGACGAACAGCGCCGGCACTGTCGATGCCCCCAAGAAGAGTCCCATCACCGCCGCCAGCTTCACATCCCCCATGCCCATCCCACGGGGGTAGATGAGCGCGACCAGCAGCAGGAAGCCGCCGCCACCGGCGGCTCCAGCAGCCCGCTCGGGCAGGCTGGCGGGATCCGTTGCCAACGCGATGGCGGCACCCAGGACGGCTCCGACGAGCAGGATCGCGTTCGGTATGACGCGACGCTCGAGGTCGGTGAGCGTGATCGCGGCGAGCATCGCGACGAAGACCAAACCAAGCGCGAGCTCTGCACCGTCGTCCCGCAGGACCACAGCGGTCGCGGCGAAGGCGATGCCGACCGCCAACTCGATCAGCGGATAGCGCGCCGGGATGCGCTCGCTGCAACTCCTGCAGTGTCCTCCGAGGAGAACCCACGAGATCACCGGGACGTTGTCGTATGCGGCGATCTGCGTCCCGCACGATGGGCATTCGGAGCGGGGGCCGACGATCGAGCTCCCGCGGGGCATGCGGTGCGCCACAACGCCGACGAAGCTGCCGGTGATCATGCCGCCAACGAAGGCGATGGAGGCCACGGGAAGCATCGAGTTCGGTTTCGGCCTAATTCCCTCGACGCTTTAGCCGGGTCAGCAGTTGGGCCATGGATCCACGTCGCAAGGCAGCAGCGAGCTGGACTGAAGCTCGAGCCGGCTCTCGTAACTCGGCTCGTCGTAATAGAACTGCAGGCCGCCGCCGCTCGTCCCCGCCTTCTCGACCTGAATCGCCACGCCGACCTGGCTTCCGGGAGCGAGCACATTCAGGTCGAAATGGAGGGGAACGGCGACTTCCTGCCACTTCGATCCCGTCGGCCATGGATCCTTCGAGTACGAGAAGTACGCCAGATTGTTGAGATCGACGTTCGCCGCGGGGGTGTCGACGGGAGCGCCCAGAGCGTCGAGCTGCCGCTGGAATAGCCAGATGCAGATCCGCCCCGGGTAGGCCTGGTTCCCGACGGTCTTCGTCCACAGGTCGAGCGTGCCATTCCCATCGAGCTGAACGTTGAACCCGTTCGGGATCGGCGGCGAGACCCACTTATGGATCTCCCGGAACCTGAACGGATTGACCGCATCTGAGACTGCTGGGGCGTCAAGGGCAGGGCAGCCGTCGGTCGCCGGTTTCATAAGCCGCAATCCCTGGTCCTGCGAGACGCTTTGCGCGACAACGTCCGTGGCGAAGTTGTAGAGCGGTTCAGGGGTGGAGTTCTGCGGCGGGTGGGTGATCATCAGGTCCGGAGCACCGCCCTGGCAGGTGGTGATGCCGAGCGCAGTGGAACAGTTGCCCACGGTCCTGAGGCCCGTGTCGCAGGTCGCTCTAGTGTTGTGGCTCCCGTGGTTTCCCGCCAGCGGCTGGCGGTCGCCGTAGTTGCATGGCGTGTCGGTGAGCCAGAAGCTCCAAGGCTTCGCATCCGGCGGCGGAGGGGGCGGACTCGTGTCCCGCGCGGGCGCCCTCGGGTCAGCGATCACCGCCTGCAGGTCCTGGTAGTGGCGGATGCCGCCTGAGGGGGTCGCGTCGAGCTGGATTGCGACGATCACGCGCTTCTTGCAGTCGGTGCACGCCGAGTCTGGCTCCCAGGTGACGAACCGGTGAATCGTGAATCCGACGTCGCCGACGGTGAAATGGTCGGTCGGACTTACGTCGCCCGCTCCGCCGATCACCATCGCCTGGAGCTCGCTGCCGTTCGCGGCGACGTTGTAGCTGGTGCCTGACACCCGGTAGTCGGGGTTGTTCACGTCGACGGAATGCGCCGGCGCCGAGCTGAGCGCGATCCGCTCGTAGTTGGCGTTGTCGGCCAGCTGCTTGACCTTTTCCATCTCGGACTGGAGCCGGTCGGAGACCACCTGGCTCTGCTCCGCGCGGTAGTTGGTGCGGGCGCCGCTGGCGACGAGGTTGAGCACCGCCAGCGAGCTGGCGGCGAGGATGAGGGAAGCGATCATCACCTCGGCCATACTCATGCCGCTCTCGGAGCGGAGCCGCTTTTGGATCCGCCCGATCATGAGGTGAAGACGAGCGCGACGCAGACCCGGCCTGGCGCATCTCCCGAGTTGCGCAGCGTGGCGGCATCGGAGATGCTCACTCCCTCGTTGGCGGGCGTGGGAACCGGACAATCCGCCCTGGGGTCGGTCTGATAGGAGAAGACGGCGGGACTCGCCAAGCCCGAGATCACCTGGACTGCGGTTCCCTGCGTGCCCGTTTGTGGATCCGCCTCCGCCCGTATGCAGACCCCTGAGGTGCAGGTGTAGGTGACGCGACAGAGCGCAGTCTCGCGGCCCGGATCGGTGCTGGCGCAAGTCGCGCTGTTGTGAACGAATGTCCTGAACGAGAGGCTCTGAGAGCCCCAGCTATCGCCGGCGCTCGTGTCCAGCGCCTCCCCCTGGCGTAGCTCGCGGACGAGCCGCTCCGTCATCGTGCGCCCGTCGCGAATGGCCTCGCTTCGAGCACTCTGGCCGGGCTGACTGCGAACGGCGGCTGTGAACACCATCGTCCCGGTGCCGACGACCAGCAGGCCGATCACGGTCGCCATCAACAGTTCGGTCAGCGTGAAACCGGCCTCGGCGGCAAGCCGTCGTCGCGCGATCAGGGCGAGCCTGCGCATTGTCAACACCCTGCGTCAAACGTGGGCGCTGTTGCCGGAGCTGCCCGGCACTCGACGAACTCGTCGGGCTGGTAGTACGGGATCGTTGGCTGCAGCGCCAGGTCGTAGTCGCCGTTCACCCGTAGGTGGGCGTTGCTGCCCAGGGTGATCGTCTTGCCGGCAAGCGCTCCGCAGTAGGTCGTGCCGTTGTTGCTCGTGGAGCCGGGGTTGACCAGGACATCGCTGAGCGGCGCGTAGACGATCATGTTCTGCTGGCACTCGGCGTCCGCGTCCGTGTTGGCCGAGAGGTGAAGGATCGTCTGCCTCGTGGTCGAGCCGGCGAAGCGCAGTTCGACCGGGGTCCCGTCATTGGAGGTGATGCGGCTGTTCGAGTTCATATCGAGCTGCGCGGTCCCGGACGGGTAGCCGCATGACTCCGGGGAGTCGAAGTAGATGACGACCCTGCTGCCCCCTGAAACCAGCAGCGACGAGTTGCTGTTGGTGGTGAGCTTGCAGAAGACGTACTGGGAGCCGCCCAGGGTGACGGCGCTGGCATTGCCGATGTCCAGGTGCCGAGCGCCGCAGCTGCCGATCGTGCCGTCGGCGTTTCTGCCGTTCCAGCAAGCGCGGGCGTTGTTGCCCGAAACAGCGCTGACGGGGTCCTGGCCGAAGAGCCGGCTGTTGTTGTTGGTGAGGGGGACGCTGACGGGCGGGAGGCTGATGTCTTCATGGCCGACGTCGGTGGTCGGGTTCTGACAGTCCGTATCGGAGAAGTGCCCGGCGTTCTGGTTCTGCTGGAGGTTGTGAACAACCCCGACGCTGGCGGGTCCGCAGAGATCCGCGTTGTTGTTCAGGTGGATATCCCCGCCGGCGGCCGTGCCGGCGTTGATGCTCGCGTCGCCTTCGACGACGATGTCCTCCCCGGCCTTGACCTGATAGTCGCCGAAGACATTCGTGCTGAACGACTTCGCGGCGTTCATCACGCGCCGTGTGGTCCCGCCCATCGCGCCGGTGCCGACCACCCTGAGCTCCAGATTGCCCTGGTCGTCTTCCGGCAGCTGCGTCGCGGTCCCAACGTAGACCTGGTAGCTGTAGGTTCCGCCGCTCGCATCCTGGACCGGTCCAACCTGACACCAGCCATTGACCGGAGAAACACCGAGCGGGCTGCACAGGTTGCCCACCGCCGGCGTGAGGTGGTTGTAACGCAGCATCACCTCGTTGACTCCGGCCTCGGCGAGCTGCACGGCGGCCTTGGAGTCCTGGTCGCGAACCGTCCCCCTTTGCGTATTCGACGCGGTCACCACGCCGACGCTGACGACGGCGAATGCGGCGAGCATCATCAGCAAGACGGTCGGGACGGCGAAGCCCCGCTCACTGCGGAGCCGGGCGGAAAATCGTCGGATGTCGCGTGCTCGTCTCGGGTACCTGTGGTTCATGTCACGCCTAATTGGAGGACCGGTTCCCACGGGCTTCCCATCGGCCGCCCCGCGCCCGCCGACATACCGAGGAGTGATGAAACGCGCTCGGACTCGACCAAACGGCCAATCGAACGCAAAGGGCGGGCCCGAAGGCCCGCCCTTTCGAGTCCAACTGATGGCTCAGACTAACCCTGAGCCCACACCCCACCGGTGGGGCAACCTGAGGTCCCCCCGGTCGTGCAGGTGAACGTCAGCGCACTGGTCGCCGCGTCACGACTGATGGTGAACTCGTTGGTGGTCTTGGGCGAGACGAGGGTGACCGTCCAGCCCTTGTCGGCATCCGCGCCGGTACCGGCCGGGGCCGCGCTCTTGATGTACGGGCGCGTCGTGCTGACCGCGTCGGTGAGCGACTCCTCGATCTTGGGCAGGTCGGTCTTATCGAGGCCGGTGTAGACGCCGCCATTGTCCGTGGCATACGTCTCGATCGCGGTCTCGGCAGTGCGCGCCTGCTCCTTCGCATTGGCGTCGTACGCCTTCTCCCGCTGGTTGAAGAACGCCGGGATGGCGATCGCGGCCAGCAGGCCGATGATGAGCATGACGACCAGGAGCTCGACGAGCGTAAAGCCCGACTCCTCGCTGGTCATCCTCTGACGGAGCTTCAACAGCATTTGAACCTCCTTGGTTCAGTTGCTGCCAGAGCCCCGTGCCCCTGGGAGTCTCTAACCCCGGTGGCAGCCCGGCTGGCTCTGAGATCTCTCTCAGAGCCCCGCTGGCTTTGCGTCCCCACCTCGCGATGGGTTTGCCTTTTCACCGAAGCCCTGGCTTTTGCTTTACGCCGCCCTTATCGACCCAGCGGCTGGGGGCTTGAGCAAGTGACTGAAAAGTGCTTAGGAAGAAACAGTCGAACTTGCGTCCAGGGCGACCGCGCCGGGCGGCGCGGTGAGCCCCGGGTGAAGAGAGCTACCGAATCTTGTCGTACAGGGAGAAGATCGGCAGGTACATCGCGATCACGATCACCCCGACCATGCCGCCGACGAAGACGATCATCAGCGGCTCGAGCAGGGAGGTGAGTGCCTTCACCTTGGCGTCCACCTCGGTCTCGTAGAAGTCGGCAACCTTGGTCAGCATCTGCTCGAGCTGACCCGTCTCCTCCCCAACCGTGACCATGTGGCCCACCATCGGCGGGAAGAGCGCCTCGTTCTTCTCGATCGGATGGGCGATCGTCCCGCCGCTCCTGACGGAGTCGTAGACGTCGTCCATCGCCTGCTCGATCATGGCGTTCCCCGAAGTCTGCCCGGTGATCTTGATCGACTGCAGCAGGGGCACGCCGGATGCCACGGTCCCGGCGAAGGTTCGTGACCAGCGGGCCAGGGCCGCCTTCTGGATTACATCGCCGATGTGAACCGGGATCCTGAGCTTCAGCGCATCCCATTGCGGACGCCCCCACTCGCTCTTCTTCCACTGGAAGAACCCGACGGTTCCGCCGACCAGCAGGGGAATCCAAACGAACCAGTAGCCGGTGATGACGTCGGAGAACGTCATGATGGTCTGGGTCAGGAAGGGAAGTTCGGCGGACTCCTCGCTGTCCTGGGCGATCTCCTCGAAGATCCCCGCGAAGACCGGAACGATGAACGCGACCACTACCAGCAGAATCACGATCGCCAGGACGAAGACGAAGGCCGGATACATCATCGCCGACCGGATCTGGCGCCGCAGGGCGTCGAGCTTCTCCAGCTGGAACGCCACCCTTTCGAGCGCCTCGTCGAGGCGCCCCGAGCTCTCGCCCGAGCGAACCATCGCGCGGAACATCGGGTCGAAGATCTGAGGCCGGCGCTCCATCGCGTCGGCCAGAGAGCTGCCGGCCTCCACGTCCTGCCGGATCCCGGTGATCGCATCGCGGAGGCGCTCGTCCTCGGTCTGATCCTCGAGTGTGTGTAGTGACCGCAGCATCGGCATACCCGAGTCGATCAAGGTCGCGAACTGGCGCGAGAAGACAGCCATGTCCCGCGCCTTGATGCTGCGGAAGCGGTCGAAAACCTGCTCGAGCCGGAATGCCTCGTTCGTCTCAGAGACGTCGAGGACGATCAGGCCCCGCTCGCGGAGCTGTTCGGTGACCTGCCCCTTGCTACCGGCGTCCATCTCCCCTCGAGAGGGAATCCCTGCCACGTCGACCGCCCTGAAGGCGTAGGTAGCCATCTCAGCCTCCGTTCGTCATCGCGACGGCTGCGGCCGGATCTACGTCCATGCCGACGTTGCCAAGTAGCCGCTTCAGCTCCTCGGGCACCGAGGCGCGCTGCTCCGCGAGCTTCCGCGTGATCCGGCCCATCCGGACCAGCTGCGCGAGGTGCGCATCCATCGTCTGCATGCCAAGGGAACCAGACGTCTGGATCGCCGAGTAGATCTGGTGCGTCTTGCCCTCGCGGATCAGGTTGCGGACGGCTGGGGTCGGGACGAGCACCTCGCAGGCGACGACGCGGCCGGAGCCGTCGGCTGTCGGCAGCAGCTGCTGGGTGACGATTCCCTGCAGGGCGATCGAGAGCTGCATGCGGACCTGCGCCTGCTGCTCGCCGGGAAAGATGTCGATGATGCGGTCCACCGTCTGAGCGGTCGACTGGGTATGCAGGGTGGCGAAGACGAGGTGACCGGTCTCGGCGGCGGTGAGCGCCGTGCCCATCGTCTCCAGGTCGCGCATCTCTCCGACGAGGATCACGTCGGGGTCCTCGCGCAGAGCAGACGTCAGGGCGAGGGAGAAGTCCTCTGCATCCGCGCCGATCTCCCGCTGGTTGACGATGCACTTCTTGTGGCCGTGCAGGAACTCGATCGGGTCCTCGATGGTGAGGATGTGCTCCTCCCGCTCACGGTTGATGATGTCCAGCATCGCCGCCAGCGAGGTCGACTTGCCCGAGCCGGTCGGGCCGGTGACGAGGACGAAGCCGCGTGGCTTGTGGGTGAATTCCTCGAGGACCGCCGGCAGGCCGAGCTCGGCTAGCTGAGGAATCTCATGAGGGATCCGCCGGAACGCCGCGCTGATCGAGCCCCGCTGAAAGAAGCAGTTGACTCGGAACCGGGCGACCCCGGGGACGGCATAGGCGAGGTCGAGCTGCTTTCTCGACTCGAAGCGCTTGCGCTGGTCGTCGTTCAGCAAGCTGTAGACGGTGTCGCGCGTCTGCTGCGGGGTGAGCGGCTGGTACTCCTCGAGCGGAACGATCCGCCCCCGCACGCGGATCGCCGGGCAGAAGCCTGGGCTGAGATGGACATCCGAGGCGCGATCCTCAACCATCTTGGTGAGAACCTCGGCGAAGTCGAAATCACGATGTGTGGCAGCTGCCGCTTCCATGTCCGTAACCAATCGTCCGATCGCGCACGCCGCTTGACACCCAAAATTGAGGTCGCACCCTGGAGCTAGGAGGCGACGCGGGCGACTTCCTCGATACTCGTCACGCCGGCGCGGACCTTGGCCAAGCCGGCGTCGCGCAGTGTCGACATCCCCTCCTCGAGCGCGGTCCTGGCGATGTCGGCCTCCGACGCCATGCTCACGATCATCTCCTTGATGCGCTCGGTGAGCACCATCACCGAGTAGATCCCGATCCGGCCGCGGTAGCCCGACCCGTGGCATCGACCGCAGCCCTCGGGCTCGTACGCCTCGAGATCGGTCCCCATCCGGAACCCCGCCTCCGCCAGGGCGGTCTGAGGGATGACGGTGCGACGCTTGCAGTGCGGGCAGAGCAGGCGCGCCAGGCGCTGGGCGACAACGCAGTCAACGGCCGAAGACGTCAGGAAGGACTCGATCCCCATCTCCTGCAAGCGAGTGATTGCGCCCGGGGCGTCGTTCGTATGCAGCGTGGTGAGCACCATATGCCCGGTGAGGGCGGCCTCGATGGCGATTCGCCCGGTCTCGGCGTCGCGGATCTCGCCGACCATGATCACGTCCGGGTCAGCGCGGAGCACCGATCGCAAGCCCGTCGCGAAGGTAAGACCCGCCTTGCGGTTGACGCCGATCTGGTTGACGCCCTCGAGCTGATATTCGACCGGGTCCTCGATCGTGACGACGTGCTTGTTCACGCTGTTGAGGTCCTGGAGGGCCGCATAGAGGGTGGTCGACTTACCCGCGCCGGTGGGGCCGGTGACGAGAACGGCGCCGTACGGCTGGCGGAATGAGTTCTCGAAGCGGAGTCGCTCCTCCCCATCCATTCCGAGGGCGTCGAGACTGCGGAGCGCCGAGGCCTCGTCCAGGATCCGGACCGACGCCCCCTCGCCGCGCTGTGTCGGCAATGTCGTGATGCGGAGGTCAATACGGCGTTCCTCGATGTTCACCGCGACTCGGCCGTCCTGCGGGATTCGCTTCTCGGCGATGTCGAGGTCGCTCATGATCTTGATGCGGGAGATGACGCCGTTGACCATTCGCTTCGGGACCTTCGCCATCTCCTCCAGGACGCCGTCGACCCGGAACCGGATGCGCATTTCGCCCAAGTGAGGTTCGAAGTGGATGTCCGACGCACCCTCCGTGACCGCCTGTCCGAGAATGCTGTTGACGAGCTTGACGACAGGCGCGTCCTCTGCTGAGGCCCGCAGGTCCGTGATCTCAGCAGGCGCCTCATCTTCCTCTTCCTCTTCGATTGCCTCCGTGACCGTGCTTTCAAGCGTGCTCAGCTTCCCGATCAGCGCGTCGATGTCGTCCACGGGGGCCACGGCGACCCTGCAGTTGAGTCCCGTCGCCATCTGAACGTCGTCGAGAGCCACCACGTTGGCCGGATCCGCCATCGCCAGCAGCAGCGTTGTCTCGTCGATGAACGAGATCGGCACGGCCTGATGCCGGCGCGCCGACTTGACGGAGATCAGGTTGGCGGCCCCCATATCGATCTTGAACACCGTTAGATCGACATAGTCGAGTCCGTAGCGCTCCGCTGTCGCGCGGGACAGCCGCTCGCCATCGATCACACCCTGCTCCAGCAGGATGGCCTCCGGCGTGCGTCCCGCAGTCCGTGCGGTGGCGACCGCCTGTTCGACCTGGTCTCGGGTCGCATACCCCAGGTCGACGATCGCGTCGGTGACGAAACCACCGGAGTGGCCTCGGTGCGACGGCGGGATCAGTCCCGAATGCTCCTCCTGTTGATCCTCGGCTTGAGCGGCCTGCGCTGCCCCCGTCGATCCCTCACCGGGCCCCGGCACCGGCCGGAGGTACTCGGGTAGCTCCCGGGGGGTCATGCCCTACCTCGGGCTGTAGGGGAGGTCGTCCCTGCCGTCGTAGAGGGCGTCGTGCACGGCCTGAACGACGCTCTGGGAGTCGCGGAAGCCGTAGCTGACCTGTGCCTGTGGCACGGATCCGCTCTCGCTTCGCCGACGTACGACGACGAGCGCCGGCGCCTGGCTCACGCCGACACCCTGGGTGATCCGCGAGTAGCGCGCCACGTGCTTCGCACGGGTGACGAATACCGCCACCTTGTCGTCGCCCGAGAGCGATTCGACCGACCTCCGCACCATGCGATCGTCGATCCCGCCTCCCCTGACGATCAGCAGCGCGATCGCCTCATTCCGCTTCCAGGCGGCGACGACGTCGCCGGGAAGGCCCGGACCCGGGACCAGGGCGGCGGGGGCGATGGTCCCGCCGGCCGGGGGTGGCGTCACGGTAGCGCTGACCGCGGGTGCGGTCCCCGCCGAAGGTGTCGAGCTGCCGCCAGTGATCGTCGGGGCGGTGGCTCCGGACGAGCCGGTGGCGCTCAGGGTCGATCCCGGCGCGGTCGATGCCGCGGTATTCGAGCTCGGACTCTTCTTCTTCATGTTCATCATGAAGAAGAGACCGACCACCACGACCAGGACTCCGACCACGGCGATCTGGACGGTTGGATTGTCGTTGAGCGCCTTTCTCATTGGGTCTCGGCTCCCACGGGCTCACCGTCGCCGTTGCCGACGATCTGCTCGATCCCGCTCGCGCGCTGGCCCTTCGCGGCCAGCATCAGCTTGAAGTCATGTGGGCTCGATGCCGTCTCCATCGCGACCTCCTCCGAGACGACCCCGTCGGTGACGTAACCGAGGAGCGCCTGGTCGAAGGTCTGCATGCCGTAGAAGTCGCCCTCCGAGATCACCTCGCTGATCCGGCCCGTCTCCTCGGGGTTGAGGATCAGATCCTGGATCCGCCCGGTGACGAGCATCACCTCGGATACGGCGACGCGGCCCTCCCGGTCGATCCGCGGGACGAGCCGCTGCGAGATCGCGCCCTTCAGCGTCGAAGAGAGCATTACCCGCGCCTGCTGCTGGAGGTGGGGCGGGAAGAAGTCGATGATCCGGTTGATCGTCTCTGTCGCGTCGAGCGTGTGGAGCGTCGACATGACGAGGTGGCCGGTCTCGGCCGCCGAAAGGGCGGTTCGCACCGTCTCCTCGTCGCGCATCTCACCGATCAGGATCACGTCGGGGTCCTGGCGCAGTACCCGCCTCATCCCCTGCGCGAAGCTCTTCGTGTCCGAGCCGACCTCACGCTGGTTGATGATCGAGAGCTTGTCCCGGTGGAGGTACTCGATCGGGTCCTCCATCGTCACGATGTGACGGGCCCGGGTCGAGTTGATGTGGTCGATCATCGCCGCGAGCGTGGTCGACTTGCCCGACCCGGTGGTGCCGGTCAGCAGGATGATTCCGCGCGGCTCCTCCGCCAGCCGGCGCACGACCTCGGGAAGGCCGAGGTCGTCGATCGTCCGCACCTGGAACGGGATGGCGCGAAGCGCGATCGAGACCGCGCCGCGCTGCCGGAAGGCGTTGACTCGGAAGCGTGAGACGCCCTTGAGCTCATACGAGAAGTCGGACTCGCCGTTCTCCTCGAACTCCGCGAGCTGCTCGGGTCCGGCGATCTCCTTGAGCGCCTGCTCGGTGTCGCTCGGGCTGAGCGGCTCGGAGCCCTGCACCGCCCAGAGGTCGCCGTGGACGCGCGCGACCGGCGGCGAGTCGGCCTTGATGTGAAGGTCGGATCCCTCCCGCTCGACGACGTACGTCAGCGCCTGATTGATGTCGAAACCCATCCCTCGCCCTATCGGGCGTGGGCGCGCTCAGCTAGATCAGCAAAAGTGGGTGCGAGACGCCTGCACTACGGGCGGAGCTCCTCCACGACCTCGTAGATCCCCTCCATCGGGGTGTGGTCGACGTGCTTGGAGATCTCCTCGGTCCGCTGCGCCTCGTCCTCGGCGGAGCCACGGATCACATCGAGCTCGTCGCGATTGACGTTGAAGATCCCGAACGAGATCACTTCGTCCTCGTCCTTGATGTTGCGGGCGTGATAGACGACCGAGCCCTCGGGCAGGCCGCTGAGGTCCTGGTCGCTGTCCCCCCCGCCCCACGCCTCGCGGAAGTCGTCCCAGTGGCCGCCCTTGAGGCGCCGTCCGCTGAAGAACACGAGCATGCCTTCTCCTCTCCTCGCTTACGCGAGGAGCCTATGGCAGGCTGAGCCGCCTGACCAGCTAGGCGACTTCGCGGAGCTTCTGCGCCTCAGCCAGGGACTGAAGCTTCTTGAGGCTCTGGTTCTCGATCTGCCGGATGCGCTCGCGGGTGACGTTGAAGGTCCGACCCACCTCGTCCAGCGTCCGCGGGTGCTCGCCGCCGAGCCCGTAGCGGAGCTCGAGCACGCGGCGCTCGCGGTAGGAGAGGTTCTCGAGGGCCTCCTTCAGCGCCTCCTTGGTGAGCAGCTCGGCGGCGCGCTCGAAGGGGGACTCTGCCCGCTCATCGGCGATGAACTGGCCGAACTCCGACTCCTCCTCGTCGCCGACCGGCTTCTCGAGGGAGACGGGGGCCTGGGCCGAGCGCTTGATCGAGTCGACCTCCTCGGGCTCGATGCCCGTGACCTCGGCGATCTCCTCCGGCGTCGGCTCGCGGCCGAGCTCGGTGACCAGCTTGCGCTCCGCGCGGCCGATCTTGTTGAGCTTCTCGACGACGTGGACCGGGATGCGGATGGTCCGCGCCTTGTCGGCGAGCGCGCGAG
>Ga0126307_10000116_pt1 | contig 46803 bp, 49 predicted proteins | sample Plot28_FD_89955 | JGI IMG/M metagenome (GOLD analysis project Ga0126307, IMG submission 89955) | Serpentine soil microbial communities from UC McLaughlin Reserve, CA, USA - Plot28 | ecosystem: Environmental > Terrestrial > Soil > Grasslands | place: USA: UC McLaughlin Reserve, Lake County... | reverse complement strand
CCCCGAAGCCGGCCCCACGGTGCGGCTGGTGGAAGCCCGGGGCAGCGAGGAGGACCTGCTGGCCGCGCTGCTGTTCGAGGCCGCCTCCTGCTCGGAGGAGGAGGCGCGCAAGGCGGTGCGCAACCTTCCTCCCGACGAGCGCGAGACGATGCTCGCCGAGCTGGTGGGCGAGCGCGCCAACCGGCGCTACCGCCCCGGGCGAGGCTTCGAGGCGCTGAGCTACCGCTTCGAGGTGGTCTCCGACTACGGCGCCTTCCGGGACCTCCAGCGCCACCGCATGCTCACCGCGCAGTGGCAGACGCTGGGCCCCGACCTGGGCGCCGGCGTGCCCCAGGAGCTGGAGCAGGCCGGCGTCGCCGACGCCTACCGCGCAGGCCTGGAGCGCTCGCGCGAGGAGTACGAGCGGCTGGTCGCGGCGGGGCAGCCGGAGCTGGCGCCCTACGCACTGTGCCTCGGCTACCGCATCCGCTACGTGCTCGACCTCAACGCCCGCGAGGCGATGCACCTGGTGGAGCTGCGCTCGGGTCGCGAGGGGCACCCCTCCTACCGTGCGGTTGCTCACGCGATGCACTCGGAGATAGCCGGCGTCCACCCGTCGGTGGCGGCCGCGATGACCCATGTGGACACCGGAACGGAGCCCCGCCTGGAGCGGATCCTGAGCGAGATCCGCACCCACGCCCGGAGGTCTGCCCGAGCGCAACTTTGACCGGGGCCGGGCTGTTGTGGGGGCACCAACCCGACTAGGAGGATGCCCCGTGAGGCAGCGTACCAAGGGCCTCCTCATCTCTCTCGTGTTGGCCGTGGGACTCTCTGCGGCCTTGGCGACGGTGGCGATGGCGGCAACGATCATCGGGACGGACGGGAACAACGTCCTCACCGGCACGAGCAAGAAGGACCGAATCGACGCAAAGGGCGGCACCGACGTCGTCCGCGCCCTCTCTGGACGCGACCGCGTCTTCGGAGGTGACGGCAACGACCGTCTGGACGGCAACCGCGGGCACGACCGCGTGCGCGGCGGAGACGGCGACGACACCGTTCGCGGGGGCGGCGGCGCTCCCGGCCGGCGCGGCGATCGCGTCTTCGGCAACGCCGGCAACGACAAGGTGTACGGAAACACCGGCCTCGACCTGGTGATCGGCAACTCGGGCGACGACCTGCTCGCCGGCGGCCGCGGCCGCGACGGGGTGTTCGGCGGCCCGGGCAACGACACCGTGTACGGCGACCGCGTGACCACGTCCGCCGCCCGCAAGGGCCGGAGACTGCGTGGACGGGGCCGCCGCGGCGACCGCCTGCACGGCGGCGACGGCAACGACACCGTGTACGGCGGTGCCGGCCGCGACGTCCTCTCCGGCGGCAAGGGTGACGACACCCAGTACGGCGGCTCTCGCGCCGACGTGATCTACGCCAACCTCGGCGCCGACAAGTCCTTCGGCGGCGATGGCAACGACACCCTCTGGGCGCTCGCCAAGGGCGACGTTTCCCAGCCGGGCGTCGACGCCCTCGACGGCGGCAACGGCAACGACCGCTTCCGCGTCCGCGACGGCGAGGCCGACCTGATCACCTGCGGCGCCGGCTTCGACCGCGTGTTCGCTGACCAGTTCGACGTGATCACCGACGTCAGCGTCGGCGACGCCGCCGGGTCGTGCGAGGCCGTGATCCGTCGCGACGCGTCGACCCAGGGCGACGGTGCCGAGAACAGGGTGCAGTCCCCCAGGGAGGACCGGGCGCAGAAGTAGCGCCTGCTGCACTCGCAATCCCGACGAAGGGCCCCCATGGACGGGGGCCCTTCGTCGTTCATCGACGCATGGGGTGCCCACCCGACCAACGCTCGGGCTGCGCTCCGCCGCTGGGGCGCGATACTTCGGCCCATGCCCCGCGAGCTGCTGGACGCCCTGCGCGTGGCGCCCTCGATTCTGGCCTCGGACTTCGCCCGCCTCGGCGAGCAGGTCGGCCAGGTCATGGAGGCCGGCGCCCGGGTCATCCACGTCGACGTGATGGACGGCCACTTCGTGCCTCCCATCTCGATCGGCGACTTGATCGTCGACGCCCTGCGCGACCAGGTGCACGGCGCAGGCGGCTGGCTCGACGTCCACCTGATGGTCGAGCGCCCCGAGCGCCAGGTGGCGAGCTTCGCCGAGGCGGGGGCCGACTCGATCAACGTGCACGTGGAGGCCACGCCACACATCCGCTACGCCCTGGACGCGATCCGCGACGCGGGCTGTCAGGCAGGCCTGGCGTTGAACCCCGGCACGCCCGCCGAGGCGGTCGCTGCGGTGGCGGACATCACCGACATCGCCCTCTGCATGACCGTGAACCCCGGCTGGGGCGGCCAGGCCTTCATCCCCGGATCCGAGCGAAAGGTCGCCCGGCTTCGCGAGCTGCTGGGCGAAGGCACCCCGATCACCGTCGACGGTGGCATCGACGCCGCCACGGCGGGCCCGTGCGCCGAGGCGGGCGCGACGCTGTTCGTGGCCGGCTCCTCCGTGTTCGCCACCGACGACCCCGCCACGGCCTACCGCCAAGTGGCCGAGGCCGCCGGCGCGGACTGAGTTGCGGCGCTTCGCTGCGCCCCTGGCCGCCGCGCTCACCCTCGCGGGATGCGGCGGCGGCGAAGGGCTGAAGGTGCGCTTCTTCGACGACGTCCAGCGCGGTCGCGAGCTCCTCGTGTCGGTGCCGATGGACCTCAACGAGCCCGACACAGCAAAGGGGGCCGCACAGGTGCGGCTGCAGTGCTTCGACCGCCGCTCGCGCAAGGTCGTCGACGAGCTCTACGCGTGGCCCTTCGCGAGCGACGGCGTGGGCGACCGCCTGCCGCACGTCCATCAGCGCGGCCTGCCGAAGGTGCTGAACCGGGTCACCCGTTGTCGCCTTGTGGGGACCGACCCGCCCCTGGAGGGCGAGCTGCCCCTCGCGCAGTAGGGTGCACGCCAGTGCCCGGCGACGTGAAGATCACGCTCCCCGAGTCGGCGATCCCGACGCACTGGGTCAACCGGCTGCCCGACCTCCCGGGCGACCCCGTCCCGCCGCTGAACCCGCAGACGGGCGAGCCCGCCGGGCCGCCCGACCTGACGCCGATCTTCCCGATGGCGCTGATCGAGCAGGAGGTCTCGCCGGAGCCCGAAGTGGAGATCCCCGAGCCGGTACGCGACGCCCTGCGGCTGTGGCGTCCGACGCCGCTGTACCGGGCGAAGCGGCTCGAGGCCGAGCTCGATACCCCGGCGAAGATCTTCTACAAGTACGAGGGCGTCTCCCCCGCCGGATCGCACAAGCCCAACAGCGCGATCCCGCAGGCGTACGCCAACAAGGAGGCCGGAATCCGCGGGCTGGTCACCGAGACCGGCGCCGGCCAGTGGGGCTCCGCCCTGTCGCTGGCATGCGCGATGTTCGGGCTCGAGTGCTCCGTCTTCATGGTGGGCTCGAGCTACGACCAGAAGCCCTACCGGCGCTCGATGATCGAGGCTTGGGGCGCGAGTGTGCTGCGTTCGCCCAGCGACACAACGGACGCCGGGCGGGCCCAGTCCGGCCACCCGACGGGATCGCTCGGCATAGCGATCTCCGAGGCAGTCGAGGTGGCCGCCGGCGACGAGGGGCTCAACTACGCGCTCGGGTCGGTGCTCAACCACGTTTGCCTGCACCAGACGGTGATCGGCCAGGAGGCGATCGAGCAGATGGCCCTGGCCGAGGTCGATCCCGACGTCGTCGTGGGCTGCGTCGGCGGCGGCTCGAACTTCGCGGGGATCGCCTTCCCCTACGTGCGCCGGGTGCTGCGCGGCGAGGCCGAGACGCGCTTCGTGGCCGCCGAGCCCGCGGCCTGTCCGACGCTGACCCGCGGCGCCTACCGCTACGACTTCGGCGACACCGTCGGCATGACCCCCTTGCTGCCCATGTACACCCTGGGCCACGACTTCGTCCCGCCGCCGGTCCACGCCGGCGGGCTGCGCTACCACGGCGACTCGCCGATGGTCTGCGGGCTGGTCAAGCATGAGCTGGTCGAGCCGCGCGCCTACCGCCAGAACCAGACCTTCGAGGCGGCGGTGCGCTTCGCGCGCACGGAGGCCATCCTGCCGGCGCCCGAGCCGGCCCACGCCATCCGCGCCGTGATCGAGGAGGCCGAGGCCGCGCGCGAGGCCGGCGAGGAGCGCACGATCCTCTTCAACCTCTGCGGCCACGGCCACTTCGACATGTCGGCTTACGACGCCTACCTGCGCGGCGAGCTGGAGGACCCCGAGTTCTCCGAGGACGAGATGGAGGCGGCGCTGGGCCGCCTCCCGGACGCTCCGGCGATCGCCTAGGAGACCGCTACCGGCGGCGCTTCTTGCGGCTGGGCTTGGGAGCCGAAGGCTCCTCGGGCTCTGGCAGCTCGCGCTGCTGAGCCTCCTCGCGCGCCTTGGCCTGGTCCATGGCCGAGGGCCAGGGGATCGCCTCGCCCGCCGCCCACGCCGGGCCGCGTCCGCCGGGCCAGCGGTCGAGGAACAGGACGGCGAGGGCGGCGGTCCAGAAGATGGTCACGATCGGCGGTCCGCCGCCCAGCAGGGGCAACACGTACAGGACGCCGACGATGATCCCCAGGATCCCCATGAAGCGGCTGAGCAGGCCGGCTCGCATGGCGCCGAGTCCGATCATCACGAAGGAGAAGCCGAAGGCCAAGCTCGGCGCGAGCCCGACCAGCCCGACGTCGGAGAGGATGCTCGCGTCCTCGAGCCGCTTGGCCGCGCGGTCGGTCTGCTCGGGGCCCGGGAGCGCGGCGAAGTCGCCGGCCACGTCCAGCCGCACGATGTTGAGGGTGATCAGCACCATCATGTACAACACCGGTCCGGCGATGGCGAGGATCAGCGCGGCGCGCTGGAGCTCCGGCCGCCGCGCTTTGGTGGCGTAGAAGAGGTAGACCAGGACGCCGCCCATCGCGAGCACCGCCAGCCCGTTCAGGCCGGCGATCACGAGCAGGTCCGCCGCGTGCTCGTCGATGCGCAGCTGCTGTGCTTTCTCGCCGCGCGCGCTCCCGCTGCCCAGCGCGGAGACGCCGTAGGCGAACGAGGCTACGAGGAAGAAGGCGGCCGCAGCGGCCGCAGCGGCCGCCGGGCGGCTCCAGCGAGCCTCCCACTCGAGCTGCTCCTCGCGGTTCACGCTCGTTCGGATTCGGACGGCCGGTCAGCTTCGACGGCCGGGGCCGAGGCGCGAGGCGGGTAGTACTCGTGGTCTTCGGGCTCCACCAGCTTCGAGACGCGGTCGCCGATGGCCAGGACCAGGTTAAGGGCCGGCGAGGCCAGGCGGATGAGGGTCTCGACGCGCTCGCGGGTGCGGAGCTCATCCGGGGTGAGCGGCGCCATCGAGACCGACTGTATCGTCCGGGCTGTGACCGTCGTGCTCTACGGCGCCACCGGGTATACCGGGCGCCTCGTAACCGACGAGCTGCGCCGGCGGGGGCTCGACTTCGTCCTGGCCGGCCGCAACGCCGAGCGCCTGCACGCGCTGGCGGAGGAGCGTGGCGGGGGCGCCCCCACTCGGGTGGCGTCGGTCGCCGACGCGGCGGCCCTGAGCGAGATGCTGGAGGACGCCTCGGTGGTGGTCAACTGCGCCGGGCCCTTCAACCGCGCGGGCGAGCCGGTGGTGGCCGCCGCGGTGCGGACCGGAACCCACTACGTCGACTCCACCGGCGAGCAGAGCTTCATGAAGCTGGCCTTCGACCGCTACGGCGAGGCGGCCGAACGCCGCGGCGTCGCGCTCGTGCCCGGGATGGGCTTCGACTACGCGCCCGGTGATTGCATCGCGCGCCTGACGGCACGCGGCCGCGAACCGCTCGAGGAGATCACTGTCGCCTACGCGGTGAAGGGCTTCGGGGCCACCCGCGGGACCCTGCGCTCCGGCCTCGGGATGATGAGCGAGGCGGCGGTGGTCTATCGCGACGGTGACTGGCGCCCGGCGCCGCGCAACGTCCAGCGCGGGAGCTTTCCCTTCCCCGAGCCGGTCGGCCGCCGCGCCGTCTCGCCGTACCCCGCGGGCGAACAGCTCACCGTGCCGCGCCACACCGGCACCAGGAAGGTCACCACTCTGCTCACGACGGCGAGCGCGTCGCCGCACCCGCTGCTCGAGCCCGTCGTGCCCTACGCCCTGCCGATCCTGGGCTTCGCGCTGCGTACGCCGCTGAGCGGAGTGCTCGACAAGGCAATCGGCGCGCTGCCCGAGGGCCCCGACGAGGACGCCCGGCGGGCCGCCCGCTTCACGATCGTCGCCGTGGCCCGCGACCTCGAGGGGCGCGCGGGCCGCGGGGTGGTGCGCGGCACCGACGTCTACGGGCTCACCGCCGTGCTGCTCACCCACGCCGCGGAGCAGATGGCGTCCCCGGGTTACGACCGGGTGGGGCCGCTCGGGCCCGCCGCGGCCTTCGACCCGGAGGCCCTGTTGAACCACTGCGGCGGTCACGGGCTGTCCTGGGAGCTCGACACCGCGACCGCGACCGCCTGAGGGTATTCAGAGAGCCGATGGCCTGGCCCCTTCGCCTGCTCGCGCTCGCCCTCGTGGCGGCGGCCTTTCCCGCCTCGGCGTTCGGCCGCGCGAATCAGGAGATGCTCCTCCAGGACGATCCGCGGGTCGTCCACCCGCGCTCGGAGGAGGCGCTGCGCGCGACGCTCACCGAGATCAGGGCGCTCGGCACCGACAGGGTGCGGGTGACCGTGCTCTGGAACCTGATCGCGCCGAACCCGCGCAGCGAGCGGCGACCGAGCTTCGGCGAGCTCGGAGCGACCGACCCCCGCTCCTACCCGCCGGGCGTATGGGACCGCTACGACCGGATCGTGCGAATGGCCCACGAGCTCGACCTTGGCGTGCTGTTCACGGTCAGCGGCCCGGGCCCGGCCTGGGCGGACCGGACGCGCCGCGGGCGGGCGGGGATCAGGCGCCCCGACGCCGCGGCCTTCGGCGACTTCATCGAGGCCGTCGGGCGCCGCTACTCGGGAAGCTGGCCCGATCCCGAAGCCGCACCCACCCAGCAGCGAGAGCCGCGCCTGCCCCGCGTAGACCACTGGTCGCTCTACAACGAGCCCAACTTCCCCGGGTGGCTGATGCCGCAGTTCAGCGGCCGCCGGCCCGTCTCTCCCCACCTCTACCGCGGTCTCGTGGACGCGGCGTGGAGGGGGCTGGAGAAGTCCGGGCACCGCGGCGACACCATCTTGCTCGGGGAGACCGCCCGCTTCGCCGACCCACCCCGCGGGAGCCGGATCGCGTCTAACTCCGTGGCGCCGACGCTGACCTTCGTCCGGGAGCTCTACTGCCTGTCGTCGCGCTACCGCCCGCTGCGCGGTCGCGCCGCGCGCTCGCGCGGCTGTCCGGCTACGGCCGGCGGGCGCAGGCGCTTCCGCGCCGATCACCCGGGGCTGTTCAAGGCCCCAGGCTGGGCGCACCACCCCTACACGCTCACGCGCGAGCCGACCTGGAGAGGACACGGCCGGACCGACACGGTGATCGGCGTGATCAACCGCCTCGGCCGCACGCTCGACCGATCGCGGCGCGCGTGGCGCAGCTTCTCCCGCCTGCCGCTGTGGATCACCGAGTACGGCTACGAGACCCCGCCCGACCCCTTCCGCGCCGTCTCCTTCGCCAGGCAGGCCGGCTGGATGAGCTGGGGCGAGTTCGTGGCTTTTCGCAACCCGCGCGTAGCCTCCTTCGCGCAGTTCCTCCTACGCGACGACGCGCCGGTGGCCGGCCGCCCGCAGCGCTCGCGGAGCCGCTGGGTGACCTGGCAGTCGGGCCTGCGCACGTCGACGGGCGGCCCCAAGCCGGCACTCGCCGAGTTTCGCGTGCCGATCTACGTCACCCCCGCGCGACCCCGGGGGAGGACCGTGCGTGTCTTCGGAGCCTTCCGCCCCGCGGACGACTCGGCGCAGGTGCCGGCCCGGGTCGAGTTCCGCGGTCGCGGCGGTTGGCAGGTGCTGCGCAGCCTCACCGCGCAGCCGCCGCGGGCCTACGTCAACGCACGCGTGCGCGTGCCCGGCCGCGGCCGGGTGCGGATCACCTACCTCGCGCCGGGAGCCGGCGAGCGGGTGGCCAGCCGCGGCGTGACCGTTCGGCCCCGTTAGCCGGTGGGCGGTACGACGCGCAGGATGCGGTCGTCGCCGTCGTTGGGGCTGCCGCGACCGTCGCGGTTGCTGGTCAGCAGCATCAGCGAGCCGTCGGGGGCCTCGACCACCGTGCGCAGGCGCCCGAAGTCGCCCTCGAACAGCGCTTCGTTGCGCGTGATCCTGCCCGAGCGGTCGATCGACAGGCGGCGCAGCTGCTCGCCCACCAGCGAGCCGATCAGGTAGTCGCCCGTCCAGGCCGATCCGCCCTTGCGCACGAACGTCGCGCCGGACGGAGCGATCGACTCGGGATAGACCGCCTCCGGTTGCACAAGCCCTGCGCCGCCCTCGTCGCCGTGCACCAGGGGCCAGCCGTAGTTCGCACCACGGCGAAGGAAGTTGATCTCGTCGTCGCCGTCGGCCCCGTGCTCGTCGGAGACCAGCCGGCCGGTGCCCGGCTGCCAGTCGAGCCCCTGGGGATTGCGGTGGCCGCGGGAGAAGATCTCGGGCCGCCCCCCGCTGCGGCGAAACTGCCCTGGCGAGAGCCGCAGGATCTTGCCGTTGAGCGAGCCGCGCTCCTGCGCGAGGTCGTCCTGCCCGGCCTCGCCGGAGGTCACGTAGAGCTTCCCGTCGGGCCCGAAGCGCATCCGGCCGCCGTCGTGGATCACGCCCGCTCGGATGCCGTCGAGCACCACGGCCTGCTCCTCTAGGCGGTCACCCGACATGCGGTACCGCGCCACCTCGTTGCCGCCGCTTGTGGTGCGATAGAGGTAGACGAAGCCATTGCGCTCGAAGTCCGGGTCGACCACCACGCCGAGCAACCCGCCTTCGCCGGCGTCTTCCACCTCCATCTCGGCCAGCGGCTCGGCGCGCAGGCGCCCGCGAGCGCTGAGCAGGCGCACCCGGCCCGGGCGCTCGGTGATCAGCGCGCGGCCATCGGGCAGGAACGCGAGGTCCCAGGGCACCTCGAGCCCGCTGGCAACCGTCTGCGTCTGCGGCGGGGCTCGAGACGGGGCCCGGGAGGGGGCCGGGCGCTCCCGATCGTCACCGCCGCAGCCGGCGATGGCAAAGGCGGCGAGGAGGACCAGCCGCAGCGCGGCGGGCGGCAGCGGCACGCCGTCTACCATAGGGAAGGCATGAGCTCTGAAGACCCCTTCGGCGGACTCTTCGGCGACCCGGACGAGCTGCGCAAGCGCCTCGGTGAGATGGCCGAGCAGATGCAGGGCGCACAGAAGGTGGCGTGGGCCGACAACGCCATCAAGCTCGCCGCTGACATGACCATCGCCGGCATCAACCGGCTCAACCTCCAGGGCAACGCCGAGCAGCAGGCGGCCGAAGTGCGCGAAGCCATCCGCACGCTGTTCCCGGAGGCGGTCATCCTCGTGCGCGAGGCGCGCGAGGGCTTCGGCGCCAGCTAAAGCGCGCCGCGCGCACGCCCCTCGGAAAATCGCTCAGGCGGCAGAGGACTTTTTCGGAGGGGACCCTGCCGTCCGGGCCGCCTTCTCGGCCTCCCGCTCCTCCCTCCCTCGCCGGATGACCTCCTTGAACGAGCGCACGCGGAATATGAACAGCAGGGCGAGGAAGCCGACGCCGAGGGTGAAGGCGCCGATGGCCACCTGCTGGCCCACTGAGTAGGCGGCGACAGTGGCCCCGGAGGCCGAACCGGCGAACACCTTGGCCAGCAGCGCCTGCTGTACGCCCGCCCCCTGAGGCGTGAACGGCACCAGCGCCGAGACCGCGTTGACGCCCAGGACCAGCAGCACGTTGGTCACCGAGCCGCCGACCCCGAAGGCCTCGAGCAGGAACCAGAAGGCGGTGAAGCGAAAGCCCCAGCCGGCCAGCTGGACGAGCCAGACCTCCCGGAAGTAGCGCCGGCGGTCGCGCAGGATCGTGAGACCCTGGCGCACCCGCTCCCAGAAGCGTTTCACGCGCGCGGACAGGACGCCGAAGGCGGTGACGAAGGCGATGCCGAGGAACGTGAGCAGGAAGAGCGTGAACTCCGGGTGGGAGGCGAAGAAGGAGAGGTCGAAGGCGTCGAGGTCGGCGAAGTCGGGCGGCTTGGGAAAGACGCCCTGCGTGAACGCGAAGGCCAGGACCGGGATGGCGATCGTCAGGTCGAAGACCATCTCCACGAAGAAGCTCGAGGCCACGGCCGGGTAGCTGGACTCGGGGACGGAGTTCTTGGTCAGGAAGAGCCGAACGACGTCGCCGCCGCGCGCAGGGACCACGGCGTTGAAGCCGTAACCCGCGAAGTAGGCGCCCCAGATGTCGCGGAAGCGGATCGGCTTGTCGGGGTAGGCGGCGCGGAGGATGTTCAGCGACGCGCGGGCGCGAAGCGTCAGGTAGACCCCGAACGACGCCAGCGCGACCAGGAGCGGGAGAAGGTCTACCTCGGCGAGGTTGGTGAAGAACTTGTCGATCGCCTCGAAGAACGAGCGAAAAGACTCGCCGACCGTGGCGGTCACTTCAGCAGCCGCGACAGGCGGCGGTCTTTGAGCACGCGCCCGCCGGTCTGCTCCTGCGGGCAGTAGCACATGACGTAGTCCTTGAAGTGGATCGCCTCGATCGTCGTACCGCAGCGCGGACAGGGCTCACCGGCGCGGCGGTGCACCTGCAGCGGCATGGGCAGCTTGTCGGGAATCGTCGCGCCGAGCACCTCCTCGTAGTGGTCGAGCGCGCCCTGGAGCGTCGTGGTGAAGGCCTCGGCCAGGGCCTGGACCTCGGCCGGCTCCAGGTCCGAGCCCTTGCGGAAGGGCGAGAGCTTCGCGGTCCAGAGAATCTCGTCCACCCAGGAGCGCCCGATGCCGGAGACCGCCCGCTGGTCGCGGAGCAAAGGGTGGAGGTGTCGCGGCTGGTCGAGCAACTCGGGCAGGTTCTCAGGCGGTGGCAGCGCCTCGGGCCCCAGCGACGCAACCTGCTCGTCCAGGACGATCTCGTCCAGTGGGAGGAGTTTCGCCCAGGCGCGCTGCTGTGTGCCGAACTCGCGCAGCCGCAGCTCGCGGCCGTCGTCGAGGCGCAGGAGGAGGCGCGAAGCCTTGTCGCGCAGCGAGGCGCGCGAGTCGAACAGCTGAAGGCGGCCCGCAGACATGAGGTGGATCAGCAGGGCCAGGTCGCCAAGCTCGACCGTGAGCATCTTGCCCACCCGGCCCACGCGGTCGATCGTCCGACCCGTGAGCGCGTCCAGCGGCGGGTCGAAGGTCTTCATGGTGACCATGCCGGGAGCCAGCGCGGACTCCACGCGAGCGCCGGAAGCGGCGCCCGTCAAGCGGCGGGCCGCGATCTCGACCTCGGGTAACTCGGGCACGTGCCTGAGGCTACGATGGTCGCCGCGGTGAAGAGGACGATGAGATGAGGATCTCTGTGGCGACCGACGAGCGCACCGGGGTCGCCGACGCCGTGGTGGAGGAGCTGCGCAAGCGCGGACACGACCCGCTGCTGCACGGCGCCCTCAACGCCGACGAGCGCGACGACTGGGCCTGGGCCAGCGAGGCTGCCGCACGCGACGTGGCCGAGGGGCGGGCCGACCAGGCCGTGGTGGCCTGCTGGACGGGCACCGGCGCGTCGATTGCCGCCAACAAGGTGCCCGGTACGCGGGCCGCGCTCTGCGCGGACGCCGAGACTGCGTCGGGTGCGCGCAAGTGGAACGACGCGAACGTGCTCGCCCTCTCGCTCAGGACCACGAGCGAGGCCCTGCTGGAGGAGATCCTCGACGCCTGGTTCGGCGGCGAGCCGAGCGCCGAGCCCGACGATGTGGCCAACGTGGACCATGTCGGCGAGATCTCCTGACCCAGGGCACTTGTACTTAACTAAACGAACGGGTAATAATGCCGTCCATGGCTGACACGGACGCCGTTCAAGTTCTCGCCGACGCCGACATCGACCAGGTCATGGCCGGTCTCGACCGCATCGTGGAGGCGGCTCCCTCCTATGGGAAGCTGTTCGCGCGCTGGGAGCGCCAGCCCTGGAGCAGCGAGCAGTTCGACTTCTCGCTCGACGCCGAGCAGTGGGCCGACCCCGACCTGATCGGCCGGGAGCAGAAGGACTTCTTCCAGTGGTCGTGCTCGTCATTCTTCCTCGGCGAGGAGCGGGTGACCACCGAGCTGCTGCCCTTCGCGATTGCCGCGCCCTCGCACGAAGCGCGCGCCTTCCTGGCCACGCAGATCTCCGACGAGGCCAAGCACATGGTCTTCTTCGACCGCTTCTACCGCGAGGTCTTCGGGGTGGATGCGCTCACGCTGTCGGAGAACGTAGAGGCCCAGAGGCCGAAGATGAAGCCCGAGTACGGGCAGCTCTTCGACGAGATACTGCACGACTGCGCGGAGACGGTCCGAAAGGACCCTGGCGACTTCGACGCGCTGGTGCGCGGGATCACCGTCTACATGATCGTCATCGAGGGGACGCTCGCGCTGACCGGCGCGCGCTTCATGCTGCGCACGATGAAGGAAAACGGCTGGCTGCCCGGCTTCCAGCAGGGCTTCACCGCCGTCAACCGCGACGAGTCGAGGCACGTGGGCTTCGGCGTGAAGTTCCTGGCCGATGCCATCAAGGCCGACCCCCGGCACGCCAAGACCATTCAGGACACGCTCGAGGAGACCTTGCCGGTGGGTACGCTCGCGCTCGCCCCGCCGTACGCGGACGATCCGTTCGACTTCGTGACGCCCTTCGGCTACGGCTCCCAGGAGATCTTCGAGTACGCAATGCGGTCGCTCTCGAAGAAGCTCGCTGCCATGGGCATGGAGCCCGTTGGTCAAGCGGCCGCCTGAGGCGGCAGCCGCCCGGGGACCGGGTCGCCCGGCGTCGGGCGCCCGCGAACGCGTGCTCGAGGCTGGCTTCGAAGTGCTCAAGGAGGAGGGCTTCGCGGGGCTGACCACCGCGAAGGTGGCGGCTCGCAGCGGCCAGAACAAGGCGCTGATCTCCTACCACTTCGGGTCCAAGCAGGGCCTCGTGGCGGCGGTGGGCCGCGAGGTGCGCGACTCGATCACCTTGGAGGTGCTCGGCGGCATGGGCGAGCCCACGACGGTCGAAGAGGTGGTGCGGGGCCTGCTCGACGGCCTGTGGCGGGTGATCGACGAGGACCCGCGCCTGACGCGCCTCTACTTCGACCTGTCGGCCGTCTCGGTCGTCGAGCGCGACGTGAGGACCGTGATGCGCGAGATGAAGACCGGTTGGCAGGAGGTGACCGCGCAGATGCTGCTGAGCGCCGGCGACGGCCCGTCGTCGCCGGCCGCCGCCGAGGCCGGGATCGTGCTCGTCATGGCCGGTGTAGAGGGTCTGGCCCTGGAGCGCCTCGAACGCGGCGAGACGGCCGCCCTTCGCCGGGCTTGCGAGCTGTTCGTCGGCTCGGCGAGCGCGGCGATCAGGGGAGCTTGACCCGCATCCGCACCGTCTTGGTGGCGGAGCGGTTGCCCGCATCGTCGACGGCCTGCAGCCGGGCCAGGTAGCGCCCGGGGCGCAGGCCACGCCCGCGGACCCGAATCGAGCGCTCGCCGGCCCCCAGCCGGGCCCGTAGCCGGCGCAGCCGCCTGCCGGGGCGGCGGACCGTCGCGATCGAGCCGCGCACGGTGGCGGTCTCCGAGAGCCGGAAGCGCAGGCGCGTGCCCGGACGACGGCAGCCGCGGCCGGGGACGCAGAAGCGCGCGGGCCGGGCGCGCAGGCCGGTGAGCCGCGGTGCGGTGAGGTCGGGCGGAGCCACCAGCACGGACCCCCTCATGTCCGGGTGCACGGTGCAGAAGTAGGTGAAGCGGCCGAGGCGGTCGAAGCGGTGCACGAAATCGGGGCCGCCTATGCGGGGCGCGCCCGAAGCGAAGGACTCGGCCTGACCGGCGTCGCTGGTGACGGTGTGGTCCTGGGCGCCGCGAAAGCGCCAGGTGACCGACTCGCCGGGCACGATGCGCGCCTCGCGGGGCGCGTAGTCGAAGTCGACGATGTCCACCGTGGCGGGCACGGCCGCCGCCGGAACCGCCAGGGCAACCAGCAGTCCGGCCAGAAGGGACATCGCCAGAGCGCGGCGCACCACTCCAGCCTAGACCGCGGGCCCAGCCGACGCGACGGTTCGCTCGCCTGCGAGCATGCCGGCCCGCGTGAGCGAGCAGGTGGAGACGAAGGCGGAGGCCGCGGAGCTGGAGCGCCCGCCGCTGCTGGTACGCGAGTCGCTGGCCGAGTGGCTTGACGGCCACGGCATCGGCGCCGGGCCGCTGGAGGCCGAGCGCATCGGCGAGGGGCACTCCAACGTCACCTACCTGATCGCCCGCGGCGACGCGCGCGTGGTGCTGCGGCGCCCGCCGCGCCCGCCCCTACCGCCCTCGGCGCATGACGTGCTCCGCGAGGCGCGCCTGCTGCAGGCGCTGGAGGGGACCAACGCGCGCGGGCCGCAGATCCTCGCCGTGTGCGAGGACGAGGAAGTGCTGGGGGTCCCGTTCTACGTGATGGCCGAGGAGCACGGCACCGTTGTCACGAGCACGCTGCCCGGCGCGCTCGACACCCCGGAGGAGCGGCGGCGTACCGGCGAGGAGCTGGTGGACGCCCTCGTCGAGATCCACGCGGTGGATTGGCGCGAGCGGGGGCTGGACTGGTTCGGCAAGCCGTCGGGCTACCTCGAACGGCAGCTACGACGCTTCAACGGCCTCTGGGACCACAACAAGACCCGTGACCTGCCAGTGGTCCAGGAGGTCGGGCAGTGGCTGGCCGACAACCTGCCCGAGTCGCCGCCGGCCACGATCGTCCACGGGGACTTCCGGCTCGGCAACGTGATGGTGGCCGACGAGGCCCCCGCCAGGGTGGTCGCGGTGTTCGACTGGGAGCTCTCGACGATCGGCGACCCGCTCGCCGACGTCGGCTACCTGAGCCTCACCTGGACCGAACCCGGCGAGGCCGACGACACGATGTTCTCCGCGCTGACCTCCGTGACCCGGGCGGAGGGCTTCCTCAGCCGCTCGGAGCTGGTCGCCCGCTACGAGGAGCGCTCGGGGCGCTCGGTGGAGGCGCTGAACTGGTACCAGGCGCTTGCCTCCTGGAAGGCCGCGGTGTTCATGGAGGGCAACTACAAGCGCTTCAAAGCCGGCGACAGCGACGACGAGTTCCTGGCGATGTTCGACGAGGGAGTGCCGGCCCTGGCCGAGAAGGCCAAGCAATTGAGCGAGACCTGATGTCGGGCAATCGGTCGTGAGCGCGCAGCGCGCTCTGCTGGTCGATTTCGGAGGCGTTCTCACCACGAACGTCTTCAGATCCTTCCGCGAGTTCTGCGAGCGCGAGGGCCTCGACCCCAACGCCTTCCTCGACCTCTTCCGCTCCGACGAGGAGGCCCGCCGGGACCTGCGCCTCCTGGAGACCGGCAAGATCGACGAGGAGGAGTTCGCGTCGACGATCGGGCCCAAGATCGGACTCGACCGCACGGAGGGGTTCATCGACCGCCTGTTCGCGGGCATGACGCCCGACGGCGAGATGGTGGCCGCCGTCAAGCGGGCGAAGGCTCTCGGCGTGCCCACCGGCCTCGTGTCGAACTCGATGGGCGCCGGGCGCTATGACCGCGACAGCTTTCCGGAGATGTTCGACGGCGTGGTCATCTCCGGCGAAGTCGGCTTTCACAAGCCTCAGCCCGAGATCTACCGGCTGGGGGCCGAGAGCGTGGGCCTCGACCCGACCGAGTGCGTGTTCGTCGACGATCTACGAGAGAACTGCGACGGCGCGGAGGCTGTGGGAATGACCGCGGTGCTGCACCGCGGCGCCGACACCACGCTGCCCGCGCTCGAGCGGCTGCTCGGCGTCTCGTTGAGCTAGATCCCCGGGATCCGGTCGCGCAGGTCGCGGACCTCGTCGTGAAAGCCCCGCACCTGCGCCCGCACCGCCTGCATCTCGGAGAGCAGCGGCCCGACCTCCCCGTGGAGGCGGTCGAGGCTGGCCTCCAAGCTCTCCGCCGTGTCATCGACGTCGTCCATCTCGGCGTGCAGGGGCTCGATCTGGGCGAGCAGACGGTCGACGCGGTTGTTCAGCTGGTCGACGTGGGCCGCGAGCTCGTCCTCGACCTTCGGCAGCGCCTCGGCGGCCTCGCGCAGGTCGGACAGGTTCTGCGCGATCACGTGAAGGTCGTCGAGGGCCCGCAGCACCAGCTTGGGCGGGATGGCGAGGCGGTCTAGCACGGGTTTGCCAGCCTCATGGGAGTGCGGCTCGTTCTCTGGGACATAGACGGCACTCTCGTGGATACGGCCGGACACGGCGCCACGGCTTTCGCGGACGCCTTCCGGGCGGTCTTCGGGCGCCCGCCCGAGGGCATGGTGCCGATGGCGGGACGGACCGACCACGAGATCGCGCTGGCCATCCTCGAGCGCAGCAGTGTGACGGACGGCGAGAGCCACCTGCCGGCGATGTGGCGTGAGCTGGCCACGGCCCTGAACGGAAAGCAGCAGGTGATCCGCGACGATGGCCGGGCCCTGCCCGGTGCCGAGGCGGTCCTGCAGGAGCTGTCGAGGCGCGAGGGCGTCCTGCAGTCGCTGCTCACCGGCAACATCGAGGCCAACGCCGCCACCAAGCTGGGAGCCTTCGGGCTCGATCGCTGGCTGGACCTTGGGATCGGGGGCTACGGCTCGGACGGCGGCGTTCGCTCCGGGCTGGTCGAGGTGGCGCTGGGCCGGGCTCGAGAACTCCGCGGGGTCGAGCTCACACCGGCCGACGTAGTGCTGGTGGGCGACACCCCGCTGGATGTGGCCGCCGGGCACGCGGCAGGCGTCCGAGTGGTGGCAGTGGCCAGCGGCTACTCGAGCGAGGACGACCTCAGAGCGGCCGGCCCCGATCTGGTGCTCGAGGACCTGCGCGACACCGAGGCCGCCGTCGAGGCGATCCTGGCGGCCTAGCCGCCGGCGCCGATGGCCACCACACCGGCCAGCGCGAGCGCCACGCCGGCCAGCTGCAGCGAGCGCACGCGCTCGCTCAGGACAGCGCGCGCCAGCAGAACGGTGACGACCGGGTAGAGCGAGCTGCACACGCCGACCACGCTCACCAGCCCCTCGGTCGAAGCCACGGCGAATGAGGCGTTGGCGGCCACGTCGAAGGCGCCCACGCCGATCAGGAGGCGGGCGTCCGAGCCTCGGAGGCCGCTGGACGGGCGCAGCACCGCGGCCAGCGTCAGAAGCATCGTCACCCCGGTGATGCGGTTTACCAGCAGTGCCCAGAAGACGTCCCCCTCGCTGGCGGAGTCGATCAGGACGAAGAACAGCCCGAAGCCCAGCGCGGCGACCAGGGCCAGCCCGGCGCCGGTGGCGACCCCACGCTTCGCCCCATCCTCGGCCTGCTCGCGCGAGGCCAACACCACGCCGGTGACGGCGAGGACGATGCCGATCGCCTGGAGGGCGTCTGGGCGCTCCCCGGTCGCCACGCCGGCCACCACGGGCACGACCGCGGCGGTGGCCGAGATCGGCGCCACTACCGCCATCGTCCCCACAGCCAGGCCGCGGTAGAACGCGGCCAGCGCCCCCACACCCGCGAAGGCCGACAGGGACGCCACCAGCAGATGGTGCGCCTCGGGCGGGCCCTCGGCCCGGGCGGCGACCACCACGACCAGCAGCATCAGTCCCACCACCTGCGACACGGCCAGGACGGTCAGCACCGGCATGCGCCGGCTGGCCAACCCGCCCATGAAGTCGGCGATCCCCCAGGCCAGGCTCGAGCTGAGCCCGAGGGCGACGGCGATCACGGCGGTCTCAGGGGCGGATCGCCGACCCGAAGGACGGGCCCTTGATGCGCACGCGGCCGCCGCCCACGATCAGGCGGTCGATGTGCAGCGAGCGGCGACGGTCGGCGATGAAGCCGGCGCCTTGTCGGCGAGCGGCGTAGACGAGCCACAGGCCTCCGCGCGGGCCGACCACGGCCGAGCCCCCGCCGGGCCCGGAGATGCCGCGCCGCGAACGCAGGAAGGGCTCCGTCTCGGGCTTGCGGAATGGCCCGAGCGGGGAACGCGAGACCGCGTAGCCCATCCCGTAGTTGCGGCGCCAGTGGTTGGCGGAGTAGAGGAGGTAGTAGAGCCCGCCCCGCCTGAGCACCCACGGGTTCTCGACGATCGCATAGCGCCGGCTGCGCTCCCAGGCCTGGTCGATCCCGATGAGGTGGCGCGGGCGCCCGCGGGCGTGGAGCAGGTTCGAGCTCAGCCGCATCCCCACGATCGAACAGCGGGCCGGAACCCAGCGGCAGAACGCGTCGGTGCGGGCGAAGTAGAGGTAGACCCGCCGCCCGACCACCATCGGCGCGGGGTCGAGCGACCCGCCGACCCCTCCGCAGGCCAGCCTCGCCCGGTGGTGGAACGGGCCCTGGGGCCGGCGCGCGGTGGCGACGGCGACGCACATCTTGTTCGGGCGTCGGGCCTTGGCGCTGTAGAAGAGGTAGTACCGCCTCCCCCTCCGCAGGGGGCTCGGCGCCCACCAGTGCGCGCTGGACCAGCGCGGCGGCCGCCGCATCGCATAGCCCACCTTGCGCCAGTGGACGAGGTTGCGCGACCGGAGGATCGGAAACAGATCGCGCCGGCGCGAGCCGGTCGTCGTGCCGTAGGCGTAATAGGCGCCGCGGGCCCTCATCACGGCCGGGTCGGGGAAGACCCGCCCGTAGACAGGGTTGAGGTACGCCGGGTCGGGTGGCGGAAGGGCAGCCAGCACGGCCTGTCCGCTAGACCAGCTCGACCCTCTCCATCACCACCGGCTCGACGGGCATGTCGCGCGGCCCGGTCTCGACCTTCTCGATCGAGTCGACGGCGTCCATGCCCGACTCCACACGGCCGAAGACCGTGTGCTTGCCGTCCAGCCAGGGAGCGGCCTCGGTGGTGACGATGAAGAACTGGCTCCCGTTGGTGTTGGGGCCTGCGTTGGCCATGGCGAGCGCGCCGCGGACGATCCTGTTGTCGTTGAACTCGTCCTCGAAGGTGTACCCCGGGCCGCCGGTGCCGGTGCCCTCGGGGCAGCCGCCCTGGATCATGAATTCGGGGATCACGCGGTGAAACGTGAGCCCGTCGTAGTAGCCGTCCCCCGCGAGCGTGCGGAAGTTCTCGACTGTCTTGGGCGCGTCCTCGTCGAAGAGCTCGACCGAGATCTCGCCGTGGTTGGTGTGCAGCTTCGCCTGGCTCATCTCTTCGCTACCTCCAGGTCGTAGTCGACCTTCTCGCTCAACTTGGCAACCACCTCTTCGGCGCGGTCGGCCGGGACCTCGGCGAAGGAAAAGCGCTCCAGCACGCGCACCTTGCGCACATCCTCGCCCTCCAGGCGCGAATGGTCCACGATGGCGCCGATCAGGTCCTTGGGCTCGAGGCCGTCGCGCCGCCCGGCGGCGGCCACCAGCTTCACGCGGGGGCCCTCCCGCTCCCGCGGCTTGGTGTGCCGCGGGCGACGCGGCTCGCGCTTGGGCTCCCTGGGCTGCTCGGGTTCCTTCGCCGCGCCGGCGTCGGGCACCTTGCCGTTGGCCGACCACTCGACGATGTCGGTGTTGGCGTGGCGGCGGACCGCGTCGAGGTCGCCCCGCTGCTTGGGGGTGATCAGGGTGATCGCGCGGCCGCTGCGCTCGGCCCGGCCCGTGCGGCCGATGCGGTGCACGTAGATGTCGGGCGAGTTCGGGATGTCGTAGTTGATGACGTGCGTCACGCCCGTGATGTCCAGCCCGCGGGCCGCCACGTCGGTGGCGATCAGCAGCCGCTCGCGCCCGCCCTTGAAGGCGATCATCACGCCGTCGCGCTGGCCCTGGGACATGTCGCCGTGCAGCGCCTTGACGCGCACGCCCGCGTCGTTGAGGCGGCGGGCGAGGCGGTCGACCCCGATCTTGGTGCGCGCGAAGACGATCGCCTGCTCGGGCCGCTCGGACTTGATGACCGCGGTCAGCGCGTCGGGCTTCTCCCGGTCGGGCACCTCGACGTAGAACTGCTCGACCGTGTCGATGGTCAGGGTGGAGGCACGGACCTTGATCGTCGTCGGGTCATACATCCGCTTCTCCGCCAGGGCGGCGATTGGCGGCGGGATGGTGGCCGAGAACAGCGCGGTCTGGCGGCCGGAGGGCGCGCGGGAGAGGATCGTCTCGACGTCCTCGAGGAAGCCGAGGTCGAGCATCTCGTCGGCCTCGTCGAGCACTACGTAGCGGGCCTTGTCGAGGAAGAGGTGGTGGCGGCCCATCATGTCCATCACGCGGCCGACGGTGCCCACGACCACCTGCGCGCTCTCGTTGAGCCGCGAGGCCTGGTCGCGGATCGGAGCGCCGCCGAAGATGGCCACCACGCTGATGCCGCGCTTCTCGCCGTAGGCGCGCAGCGCCTGGGTGACCTGGATGCACAGCTCCCGGGTGGGCGTGAGCACGAGCGCCTGCACGTCGGGATCCTCAGGGTCGATGTACTCGAGCATCGGCAGGCCGAAGGCGGCGGTCTTGCCGGTGCCGGTCTGGGCCTGGCCGATCACGTCCCGGCCCTGGAGCAGGGCGGGAATGGCCTCTTCCTGGATGGGTGTGGGCCGCTCGTAGCCCAGGTGCGACAGGGCCTCGAGCAGGGGCTCAGAGAGGCCCAGGTCTGCGAACGTCGACATTCGCGTCCGAGACTAGTGACGCGCCGGGGTTAATGTTGAACCATGCCGGGCCCTTGGCTTGTCGCCGTGGACGACGACCCGGGTGTCGTCGGGGACCTCCAGCGGGAGTTGGACGATCGCTACGGCCGGCACTACCAGGTCAAGTGCTGCGAGTCCTCGGAGGAGGCGCTCGCACAGCTAGAGGAGCTGAGCGGCTCCGAAGCGCAGGTCGCGCTCGTGCTCGCTGGACAGTGGCTGCCGGGCATGACCGGAAGCGACCTGCTGGGCGAGGTGCGCCGCCTGCATCCGCACGCAAGGCGCGGGCTAGTCATCGCGTGGGGAGGATGGGGACAACCCGCGACTCGCGAGGCGATCTTCGAGGCGGTAGCCGACGGGCGCGTCGACCACTACGTGCTCACGCCGTCGGCGCCCCCGGACGAGCTCTTCCACAACGCCGTCTCCGGCTTCCTGCTCGACTGGAGCGAGGGGCAGCGCAGCGCAGCCCACACCGTCAAGGTGGTCGGCGAGTCGTGGTCGGGCAGGGCGTATGAGCTGAGGGACACGCTCGGCCGTTGCGCCATCCCGCACAGGTTCTGCCTGGCCGACACGAAGGAGGGCCGCGACCTGCTGGCCCGGCCGGACGCCAAGGGCCGCGACCTGCCGATGGTGTTTTTCCCCGACGGCGCGATCCTGACGAACCCCACCGACGCGCAGATGGCGGAAGCGGGCGGCTCGTCGATCGGCCCCGACCGCGACGAGTTCGATCTCGTCATCGTCGGCGCCGGGCCGGCCGGTCTGTCGTCAGCGGTGTACGCCGCCTCGGAGGGGTTCAGCACCCTCGTCGTCGATCAGCGAGGCGTCGGGGGGCAGGCCACCTCCAGCTCGCTCATCCGCAACTACCTGGGCTTCCCGCGAGGCGTGGGCGGCCGCCGCCTGGCTCAGCACGCCTACCAGCAGGCTTGGGTGTTCGGGGCGAGCTTCGCCTTCATGCAGCGGGTCACCGAGCTGCAGGTCGAGGGCGACCGGCTCCTGCTCAGCCTGTCATCGAGCGACGCGGTGCGCGCCTCCGCGGTGGTGCTGGCGATGGGTGCGGAGTACCGCCGCCTCGGCATCCCGGCGCTCGAGGAGCTGACCGGCGCGGGCGTCTTCTACGGCGGGCCGGGCTCCGAGGCGATCGCCCTGGCCGGTCGGGAGGTCTACGTGGTCGGGGGCGCGAACTCCGCGGGCCAGGCCGCGCTGCACCTCGCGCGGTACACGGAGCGGGTGACGCTCGTGGTGCGCGCGCAGTCGCTCCGATCCGGGATGTCGCACTACCTGGTCCACCAGATCGAGGCGGCGCCCAACGTGGACGTGCGCCTGAGCACCGAGGTGGTCGGAGGCGGGGGCGACGGCTGGCTCGATCACCTCATGCTGCGCGAGAGCGGAGTCGCAGCCGAGGAGAGGGTGAGAGCCGACGGGCTCTTCCTGACGATCGGCGCCAGCCCGCATACCAGCTGGCTGCCGCCGGAGGTCGCGCGGGACCCCGGCGGCTTCGTCCTCACCGGCACCGACCTCGACGAGGGACACGGGTGGCCGCTTGAGCGCAGCCCCTTGCTCCTGGAGACCAGCGTGCCGCGTGTCCTGGCCGCCGGGGACGTCCGCCACGGCTCCTCCCAACGAGTGGCATCCGCGGTGGGCGAGGGGTCCGTGGCCATTCAGACCCTCCACTCGCTGCTGACCGATGACCGGTCACCGACTCGGGTCGACCAGGAGCTTCCCGCGGGTGCGTCGCGCCCGTAGATCCTCGTGTAGGCGCCTGACGTCGGACAGGGCATAGGTCTTGCCCACCGAGGGCTTCAGCCGCCCGTCGGCGGCCAGGTCGAACAGCTCGCCCAGCGGCTCGGCCATCATGTCGCGGCGCCCCAGGCAGTGGCCGAGCCAGAAACCGACCACCGCCCTGCTGTGCTTCATCAGGCCGCCGTGGCGCACCTCTACCCGCTCGCGCGACGAGAGGCCGTAGACCACCAGGCGGCCGAAGGGCGCCAGGGCCTCCAGCGACTGCTCGAAGACGCGGCCCCCCGTGGCCTCGAGGATCACGTCGAGCGGCTCGCCCCCGTTTGCGTCGACCAGCGCCGCGGTCAGGTCCTCGGCGCCGCCGTCCACCGCCGCGTCGGCCCCCGCGGCCAGCGCCGCCTCGCGGCGCTCCGGCGAGCCGGCGGTGGCGATCACCCGGCCGGCGCCGAACAGGCGGGCCAGCTGGAGGGTCATCCCGCCGGTCCCGCCCGTGGCCGACTGCACCACCACGCTCTCGCCCGGGCGCAGGCGCGCGGAGGTGCGCAGCAGGTGCCAGGCGGTCAGGCCCTGGATCAGCAGCGCGAGGGCGCTTCCGTCGTCCAGACCGTCGGGGACCTCGAACACGCTGTGCTCGGGCGCCACGGCCTTCTCCGCATAGCCGCCGGTGCCGGCCAGCATGGCCACCACCCGCCTGCCTTCGGACTCGGTGCCGACGACCTCGTTGCCCGGGGTCAGCGGCAGGCCGTAGCGCGCGACGTAGGCATCCTCGCGCGTGTGCGTGTCGGCGAAGTTGACCCCTGCGCGCGAGACGTCGATCAGGACCTCGCCCGCGGCCGGGACGGGGTCCTCCACCTCGGCCACCTGGAGCACCTCGGGGCCTCCGAACTCCTCGATCACCACCGCGCGCACGCCGGAGCGATGCTAGACCCCGGTCGCGCTGCTCGACCCGCACCATGGCTGCCTTCGAGGTCGATGACATCCAAGCGGCCGGAGTGCGTGTCCCATGCGAAAAAACGCTCAGCCGCCTGAGCGATTTTTCGAGGGGGAAGTGTGTGTCGCGTCCCAGCCCGGAAAACGGACTGTCGAGCGGCGGGCTGGGTAGCCTCAGCGCCTCTATGAGCCTCACAGTGGTCGGATCCATCGCGTTTGACGCCGTCAAGTCTCCGTTCGGAGAGCGGGAGAAGATGCTCGGCGGCGCCGCCGTGCACTTCTCGCTGGCCGCCTCCTTCTTCAGCGACGTCCGCGTGGTCGGCCCGGTGGGCGACGACTTCGGCGACGACGAGTACGCCGTCCTGCGGGGCCGCGGGGTCAACACCGACGACATCGAGCACGTGGCCGGCGGCGAGACGTTCTTCTGGAAGGCCCACTACGAGTTCGACATGAACACCGCCCATACCGAGGACACCCAGCTCGGCGTGTTCGGCGAGTTCGAGCCCAAGCTCTCCGAGGAATCGCAGTCCTCGGACGTGCTGTTCCTGGCCAACATCCAGCCCGACGTCCAGCGGGGCGTGCTCGAGCAGAGCCGGGCCCGCTTCTCCGGCCTGGACTCGATGAACCTGTGGATCGAGACCGCGCGCGACTCGCTGATCAGGACGATCGGTGGCGTGGACCTGCTGTTCCTCAACGACGCCGAGCTGCGGATGCTCACCGAGGAGCCCAACCTGGTGAAGGCCGCGCGCGCGGTCATGGAGATGGGGCCGAGCACGGTCGTGGCAAAGCAGGGCGAGTACGGCGCTGCGCTCTTCAACGAGGACGGCTTCTTCGCGCTGCCGGCCTATCCGCTGGAGACCGTGGTGGATCCGACCGGCGCAGGTGACTCCTTCGCCGGTGGCTTCCTCGGCTACCTGGCCTCGCGCGACGATGCATCCCAGGAGGAACTGCGGCGCGCGATGGTCTACGGCTCGACGCTGGCGTCGTTCAACGTCGAGGAGTTCGGCACCGAGCGGGTCAGCCGGCTGACGCGCGACGAGATCGACGAGCGCTACGGCGAATTCGAGCGCATGACCGCGCTCGCCGGGCTCCCCGCGTAATCCCGAGAGCGGTTATGTTCGGTCCGTGCGCTTCGGGCTTGCACTCCTGACCAGCGCGCTGGCCTCGGCGGCGCTGGCGCCGGCCGCCTCTGCGGTCCCGCAGGTCACCGGGCAGTTCCCGGTGCCCAACATGCCGCGGTACCTGACGCAGGGCCCGGACGGGAACATCTGGGTCGCGTACGGCAACACCGAGGTGTCGAGGATCACTCCGGCAGGAGCGGTCACGACCTTCGACCCCAACAACATCGGGACCATCGGCGGGATAGCCTCGGCCGGCGGCAAGCTCTGGACCACCGAGACCAACGGGATCGGGAGCTTCTCCCCCTCGGACCCCAACAACACAGGTGACCTCGACACCGTCACGGGCGTCGGCGGAGAGGCGATCGCCCGCGGATCCGACGGCAGCCTCTGGACCACCGGCGCCAACACCGTCTTCAAGATCAACCCGGCCGCTAACCCGGTGGGCTCGACGCCCATCACGGTGGCGGGCCTGAGCGGCAGGGACATCGACGCCGCCAACGGCTTGGTCTGGGTGGCCGATGCCAACGCGCCCGGTCGGGTCATCCGCCTGACGAACGCCGGCACGTTCACTCCGTTCAACGTGGGCGGCATGGTCCAGGGGGTCGCAGCCGGCCCCGGCACCGATGCGGCTTTCGCGAACCCGGGGGCCGTCCCGCAGCACGTGGGGCGCATCCAGGGCGGCGTGGTGAAGAAGACGAACCGCTCGGGGGACCCGTTCGGGATCACGCTGGGCTCCGACGGCGCGTACTGGACCGCGCTGTTCGCCTCGAACCCCTTCTCGCTCGGTCGCCTTACCGTGGGCGGCACCCTGACCACGCTTGGCGGCCTCAGTGGCGGACCGCGGCAGATCACGACAGGTCCGAACAACACGCTCTGGGTCTCGCTGGAGCAGGTGAGCAAGGTCGCGCGGATCTCGGGCGTGACGGCACCACCACCACCCGCCGGAGGCGCTGCGGGTCCCGGGCCGGACCTCGCCGCTCCGCGCTTCCTCGGGGCCCGGCTGACCCGGCGGACGTTCCGCCTCGGCCGGCGCCGTCCGGTGCGGCTCGCGGCCAGGCGCATCCGCACGGGCACGATCGTGCGCCTCAATCTGTCCGAGCGCGCGCAGCTGACCTTCCGCTTCGAGGCACGTCGTAGTGGCCGCCGCGTCGGTGGGCGCTGCCGCCGGCCCACGCGTCGGAACATCAGACGGCAGCGGTGCGTGCGCTGGGTCCTCGTGCGACGGCGCTCGTTCACCATCAACGGGCTCGCGGGCCTGAACAAGGTCCGCTTCGAGGGCCGCACCAGCAGGCGCCGCTCTCTGCGTCCGGGCCGCTACCGCATGGTGGTCAGGGCGAAGGACCCAAGCGGCAACCTCTCGCTGCGCAAGCGCCTGGGCTTCCGCCTGCTCCCCCGCCGCCGCTAGCTAGGCGCCCGCGGACGGCGGAGCGGTCGCGTCTTCGCCTTTCCCGCCGAGGCCCTCCCGGGCCAGGTACTCCTCGGCCAAGAGCGGGTTCTCCTTCGCGCGCTGGACCACACGCAGCAGGTCGGACATCGTGGCGATCTCCTCCACCTGCTCCTTGATGAACCACTGCATGAACTGCTCGGACGAGAGGTCCGAGTCCCGCCGCGCCAGAGCGGCCAGCTCGTTTATCTGGTCGCTGACCCGCCGCTCCTGCTCGAGCGCCAGGGCGACCGGCTCGACCACATCGGCGAAGCTGGTCTGCGGCGCAGTCACCGGAGGGATCACGGCGTCCGCATCGGCGTCGAGGAGGTAGCGGACCATCATCATCGCGTGCTCGCGCTCCTCGAGCGCCTGCGCGTAGAAGAACGACGCCAGCCGGGGCAGCGTCTCGGCGTCGTAGTAGACGGCCAGCGCGAGGTACTGGTTGTGAGCGCCGAGCTCGTTTCCGATCTGCTCGTTGAGCCGCTCGCTGAATGCGGATGAGGCCATGCGCCGGGGCAACCTACACCACTTAGGGAGCCCTAAGAACGTCTGATACCTTGTCGCGCCGTGGCGACGAGGGTCAAGACCAAGAAGAAATGCTGCAAGGACGGCCCGCGCTGCAAGAAGTGCCCGGTCGTCCTCAAGCGGCTCGAGAAGGCGGGGTACGCGAAGCGTCTCTCCAAGCGGGCCTACGTGCTCGAGCTCAAGCCGCCCAAGAAGGCCCTCAAGGCGGCGCGGGCGCGCTGACCTCACCCCTTTTCTGGACGGCCCAAGCCGGGTAGCATCGACCCCTCGTGGGGTGGACGTTCTTCTTCATGTTCGTGGTCCTGAAGATCCCGATCGTGTTCGCGTTCTGGCTGGTCTGGTACGCCACGCGCCAGCCGTCGGTCGAGCAGGAGCCGCGTGACGACGACGGCTCGGACCGCCACGACCATCCTCACCGCCGCCGTCCGCGCGATCCACGCGGCCCTCGCCGCGGCGGGCCCCACGGGGCGCCGATCCCGCGCGAGCCGCGCCGAGTCCGAACGCTCGTCGGCCGCAGCGGATACTTTTCCCGCCGATGAACGCTTTCCACGTGGTGGGCGGCCTGCTCGCGATCTGGGCGGTCCTCGTCTCGTTCCTCGGAATCACCCGCGAGGGCTTCCCGAACACCAAGCTGGCCGAGCGCCTGGTGACCGTCGTCTCCGTCGTCCTGGTGTTCGCCGCCATCGGAACCGCCGTGTACACCGGCGCGACGGAGGGCGAGAAGGAGAACGAGGAGACCGTGCTCCTCTCCCCCGGCTGAGATGCCCGACGACGACGGCTACGCCGTCCACTACACCGCGCTCATGCGCGGGACGCCGGTCTTCAGCTCGGAGAACGAGCAGGTGGGCACGGTCGCCGAGGTCTGGGACAACAAGCGCGAGCAGATCTTCGACGGACTGGTGATCGACGGCACCGACGGCAAGCGCCGCTTCGTCGACGCCCCCGAGGTCGCCCGCACCGCCGAGCGCGCCGTGCGGCTGACCATCACCGCTGACGAGGTGGTCCAGCTCGGGCCGCCCGACGGCGGTGGAACCGGCGGCGGCGTGGGCGGTCTGTCGAAGCTCTTCAGGCGCCGCTGAGCACCCCGCGCGTCCGACCCGTAAGAATGGGGTAGGGAGAACCGGCGGGTAAGACTTCAGAGCGGAGGATCGGCAACGCATGGCTGACGAAGAGACGCAGGACAAGGGCGGCAACGGCGGCGTAGCCACCGCGGGCCAGGACAGCCTCTCGGTGACCGACAACCGCACGGGCGAGCAGTACGAGGTCGAGATCACCGACGGCACGGTGAAGGCCATGGACTTCCGCCAGATGAAGGTCGACGAGGACGACTTCGGCCTGATGACCTACGACCCCGCCTTCACCAACACCGCGCACTGCCGCAGCGACATCACGTACATCGACGGCGACGCGGGCGTGCTCGAGTACCGCGGCTACCCCATCGACGAGCTGTGCGAGAAGTCCACCTACCTCGAGGTCGCCTACCTGCTGATCTACGGCGAGCTGCCCACCCAGGACCAGCTCGACGGCTGGATCTACGAGATCACCCACCACACCTTCGTCCACGAGAACATCAAGAAGTTCGTGGAGGGCTTCCGCTACGACGCCCACCCGATGGGGATGCTGCTCGCCACCGTCGGCGCGCTCTCGACCTTCTACCCGGACGCCAACAACATCGACGACGAGACAGAGCGCCACATGGCGGGCGTGCGGCTCATCGCGAAGATGCCGACCCTCGCGGCGTTCGCCTATCGCCACAACCTGGGGCTGCCGTACGTCTATCCCGACAACGACCACAGCTACCCGGGCAACTTCCTCTCGATGATGTTCAAGATGACCGAGCTGAAGTACCACCCGGACTCCCGGCTAGAGCGCGCGCTCGACGTGCTGTGGATCCTCCACGCCGACCACGAGCAGAACTGCTCGACGGCGGCGGTGCGAAGCGTGGGCTCGTCGCAGGTCGACCCCTACTCGGCGGTCGCCGCCGGCGTGGGCGCGCTGTACGGGCCGCTGCATGGCGGGGCCAACGAGCAGGTCCTCAGGATGCTCGAGCGCATCGGGACCAGCGACAACATCCCCGACTTCCTCGAGCGAGTGAAGAGCCGCGAGGAGAAGCTGATGGGCTTCGGCCACCGGGTCTACAAGAACTACGACCCGCGCGCCGAGATCATCAAGAAGCACGTCGACGAGGTGTTCGAGGTCACGGGCAAGAACCCGAAGCTCGACATCGCGACCGAGCTCGAAAAGCAGGCCCTGGACGACGACTACTTCGTGGAGCGCAAGCTCTACCCGAACGTCGACTTCTACTCAGGCCTGATCTACGAGGCGCTGAACCTGCCCAAGGACATGTTCACCGTGATGTTCGCCATCCCGAGAACCTCGGGCTGGGTGGCCCAGTGGCTCGAGATGACCATCGACGATGAGACCAAGATCGCCCGGCCGCGGCAGATCTACACGGGCGAGCGGGAGCGCGGCTACGTGCCGCCCGAGGACCGCGAGCAGAAGGTCAACCCGCCGACCGGTGCCGGCGCCACCTCGGTGATAGACCCCGCCGCGGGCGCGAAGACCCCGACCTAGGCCGGGCGCACCCAGCCCAACAGGCGCACCCGGGCGCCGCTACCGATGCCGGCCCGGCTCACTCGCTCGACGACTGCTCCTCCTCCTCCTCGCCGTCGTCTTCCTCGCTGCTCTCCTCTTCGTCGTCGCGCTGCTCTTGACCGGCCACGCTGCCGCCGCCCTGGTGGATCAGCGCGAACGCCGCCCCATGCGGATCCTGCAGGACCGCGAAGCGCCCGGCCTCGTTGTCGAACGGCTCCGCGCGCACGCTGGCGCCCTTCTCCTGGGCCTTCTCGGTGGCCGCGTCGGCGTCCTCGACGCCGAAGTAGACGATCCAGTGCGCGGGGACGTCGTCCGGGAAGTCGTCGCCCATGCGGAAGAGCCCGCCCACGTTGGCGTCGTCCTTGGTCAGCTGCCAGTAGTCGGCGCCGCCGGTATCCACCTTCTCGGAATCCCAGCCGAAGACCTCGGAGTAGAACTCGAGCGCCTTCTCGGGATCGCGGGTGTTCGCCTGGTGCCAGGCCACGCTGCCCGGCTCGCTGACGATGCCGGCGCCCTTGTGCTCGCCCGCCTGCCAGACGCCGAAGACCGCGCCGGTCGGATCTGCGAATACCGCCATGCGGCCGTAGTCGCGCACGTCCGTCGGGTCGAAGACGACCTCGCCGCCGGCCTCCTTGACCTTCTCGGCCACCGCGTCGGCGTCGGACACATTGACGTAGGTGGTCCACGAGGGCGGCTGGTTTTCGTCCTGGATCTTCATGAGGCCCGCCACCTGGCGCTCACGAATCGTGAACATGCGGTAGCCGCCCATCTCCTCGTCGGCGTCGGTGGCCTCGAGACCGAGCAGCTCTCCATAGAAGGAGGCCGACTCGTCGGGGTCGGGCGACGCGAGGTCCGCCCACGAGGGCAGTCCTTCCTTGAAACCGTCTATCTCCGGCATTTGCTCTCCTTGGTCGCTCCGGCGAGTTCCTACCCACCGAGGGCGGCGGCCGTAACCGCCAAGGCCACCTCGGCGCGGGTGCGCAGCGAGTCGGCCAGGATGAACTCGCTCGGGGCGTGGGCGCCTCCCCCGCGAGGGCCCAGGCCGTCGATGCTCAGCGCCACGTGGCCGGCCATGTGGCTGGCGTCGGAGGCCCCGCCGCGCTGGGTGCCCACCACCGGCCGGCCGAGCAGCTCGCCGGCCCGCTCCAGCAGGGCCGCCGAGCGCTCGCGGGTGTCCATCCCCGGCCAGCGCCGCACGAGCTCCGCCTCCAGGCGCACGCCGTCGAGGTCGGCGGGAACCGCCTCGAGCACGGGGAAGAACGCGCCGAGGCGGTCGGCGCGCAGGTCGCAGTGCAGCTCGCCGGCGGCGGGTACGGCGTTGAACGCGTGGCCGGAGCGGATGACGGTCGGGACGGCGGTCAGGCGGTCCGGCCCGTCGGGGTCGTGCTCGACTGCCACCCGGCGCGCCACCTCGGCGAGGGCAAGCAGGGCGTTGCGCCCCCGGTCGGGCGCCGAGCCCGAGTGGGAGGCGACGCCGTGCGCGCGCACCCGCAGCGTCCCCGCGGCCTTGCGCTTGACGATCACGCCCTCCTCGCCGCCGGGGCCGCGCTCGCCGGCCTCGAAGCACAGCGAGGCGTCGAAGTCGGCGAAGCGCTCTCCGTGGGCGAACGGCGCGGTGCGCCACTCTTCGTCGACCACCAGCAGCAGCGCAACTTCGGCGAAGCGCCCGGGGTCCCGGGCCAGCGCGCGCAGCACTCCGAGCGACAGCACCACCCCTCCCTTCATGTCCACCGCCCCGGAGCCGATCAGGCGGTCCTCCTCGCGCTTCATGGGCCGGTGGTCGGCGTGCCCGATGACCGTGTCCAGGTGCCCGACCAGCAGGACCCGGCCCTGCCCGCTGCCGGACAGGCGGGCCACCATGTCGCGCGCGTAGCCGGGCGAGGAGCATGCGACGCGCTCCACGTCGGCCTCGGCGGGCAGTAGCGCGCTGGCCACCGCCACGGCCTCGTCGGCCGCGGGTACGTCGCCGGAGGGCGAGGAGACCCCGACAAGGGCCTCGAGCTCGCGCTCGGCCCGGGCGGCGATCTCCGCCGCCTCGTGCTCGACCCACTCCTGGTCCACTAGATGCGGAACACCGGGACGAGGCGCTTTTCGTGCTCGGCCTCGATGCGGGCGACCACCTCGAGGTGCTCTTCCAGCCCCGAGCCGCGCAACTTGGTGGCCAGCAGCTCGTCGATCTGGAAGATCCCCGCCGAGTTGTTCATGGCGATCTCGATCGAGATCGCGCGGTCGTCGCCCGGCTCGATCGTCACCTCGTCGATGGCGGCCGCCGAGAGCGAGTGGATGTTCGGCCGCCGGGTCTCGAAAGGGACGCGCGAGCGTCCCGCGGCGAGGTCGAGCGCGTCTGCCACGCGGACCACGCCCGCCTCCATCGTGAGAGGGTCGCCGCGGCGGCGGTGGCCGATGATCGCGTGCAGGGACTCGGACAGGACGCTCGTGAGCTCGGGCTCGTCGTAGATCGTCTCGAGCAGGGGCGGGAGGCGGTCGGCGGCGAGGAAGAGGCTGAACTCCTCGTGATCGGTGCGATGGATGGACATGCCGGTGTCGTGGAACAGGCACGCGGCGGTGATCACCACCTCGGCGTCGTGCTCGCGCAGGCCGTGGTCGGCGACCATGGCCGGCTCCACCCCGCGGCGGCTGAGCAGGCGGAACAGCCGCAGCGCGATGTTGCAGACGATCTGCACGTGCACCCAGGAGTGGTCGGACATCCCCAGCCGCCCGGCGGTGACGTGCTGGCCGTGCCAGAGGCCTTTGAGCCGCTGGTCCGCGTTGGCGGCGTCGAGCAGACGCTCGAGCTTGCGGTTGCCGCGGGCGGGGGCCTTGATCTGCGCCTCCGCGCGCTCGGAGGCCTCCATCAGGCAGACGCCTCGATCGCGCCGCCGAGGGCGCCGAGCAGGAGGTCGCGGATCTCGGCCCGCTCCATGTCGCGGTGCTCCAGCCAGTCGAGGATCACTCCGTCCATCAGCCACAGCCAGCCTCGCACGGCGGCCCGCCGTCGCGGCGTGGCCCCCGGGGCGAGCCCATCGAGGATGCGCCGCGCGGTGCGCTCCCGGATGTCGGCGATCAGGTCCTCGACCTCCGGCTGGGCTGAGCTGCGCATCAGCTTCCCATAGGCGACCGGATGCTCCTCGATCCAGCCCAGGAAGGCGTCTAGGCTCGCGGCCAGCGCGTCCATCGGGGCCAGCTCGGGGTCCGGCTCGGTCAGAGCCGCGATCTCGGCGGCCGACTGCTGGAGCGTGGCGACGAACAGCTCCCGCTTGCTCGGGAAGTAGTGGTAGAGCAGCCCCTTGGAGATGCCGGCCTCGCGGGCGATACGCGACATCGAGAGCTCGTCGTAGGAATGGGTGGCGAACAGGTCGGCGCTCGCCTCGAGGAGCCGCCGCCGCCGCTCGTCGACCGGCAGCCGGCTGTACGCGGGTTGGGCCAACGCAGCCAGGGTACGCTGAAGGGGTGGAGCCCCTCGTCGACGGACACGGACGGCTGATCGGGGACCTGAGGGTCTCTGTCACCGACCGCTGCAACTTCCGCTGCCAGTACTGCATGCCGGCCGAGGGGCTGCCCTGGCTCGACCGTGACGAGATCCTGCGCTTCGAGGAGATCGAGCGCCTGGTGTCCCTCTTCGTGCGCATGGGCGTACGCGACGTGCGCCTCACCGGCGGCGAGCCGCTGGTGAGGCGCGAGTTCCCCCTTCTCGTCGGCATGCTCGCCGCGGTCGACGGGCTCGAGGACCTCTCGCTGACCACCAACGGCTTTCTGCTCGAACGCGACGCCGAGGCCCTCGTGGCCGCCGGGATCGACCGCGTCAACGTCTCGATCGACTCGCTGCAGCGCGACCGCTTCTACGAGCAGACCCGGCGCGACGCCCTCCCTCGCGTGCTTGCCGGCCTGCACGCCATCGCCCGACACCCCGAAGTGACGCCGATCAAGGTCAACGCCGTCGCGCTGCGCGGCTTCACCGAAGCGGAGGCTCTGCCGTTCGCGGCGTTCGCGCGCAAGGAGTCCTTCCAGGTCCGCTTCATCGAGTTCATGCCCCTCGACGCCGACCACGCCTGGAGCGAGGATCAAGTGCTCACCGGCGAGGAGCTGCGCCAGATCATCCACGCCGTCCACCCCCTCGAGGAGGAGCCGCGCGAGCCGCACTCCACCGCACGGGTCTACCGCTTTGCCGACGGCGCCGGCGAGATCGGCTTCGTCAACCCGGTCTCCGAGCCCTTCTGCTCGGACTGCAACCGCGTGCGGCTGACCGCCGAGGGCAAGCTGCGCACCTGCCTGTTCAGCATGAACGAGACCGACCTGCGCGAGCCGCTGCGCGCCGGCGCCTCCGACGCCGAGCTCGAGCAGGTCGTGCGCGACGCAGTCTGGCGCAAGGAGCTCAAGCACCGGGTGGGTGAGAAGGGCTTCCGCCAGCCGCCGCGCTCGATGAGCGCCATCGGGGGCTGAGGTCGAGGCGCGGCGGGCTTCGTCCAGTGGCCGCTCGCCGACCGCCACGCGACGCCCACGCTGGGCCCTTCGCTAGGCCCGCGGGGCGATCTCGACAGCGTCGCCCGCCCGCAGCTCGCCCTCCTCGACGATCCGCAGGTACTTGCCGGGCCGCCCCGCGGCGGTGAAGCGCTTGAGGAAGCGGTTGTCGCCCATCTTGACCCCGAGCTTGAAGCAGGGAAGGCGCGGCTCGGTGATCTCGAGCAGCGCGCTGCCCACGCGCCAGCGCTCGCCCGCCTCAGCCCCGGTCACGTCGATGCCGCGCACTGTCAGGTTCTCGCCGAAGGTGCCCGGCGGCAACTCACGGCCCAGCTCGACCTCCCACCAGTCGTAGTCCTCGCAGGCGTAGGCGTAGACCGCCTTGACCTCCCCGCCGTGGACGCGCCGGTCGGCTTGGAGGTCTCCCTCCAGGCTGCTGCCGCTCGCCCGCACGGGGCCGTCGACGGGCTCCTTGAAGATGCCCGTGCGCACGTCCTTGCCGCGCCAGCGGATGGTCCGCGGCTCGGCGATGTTGACCGAAAGTACGCTGGCCCCCATGGCGTCCTACACGGTAATCGCGCGCCGCGGGCCCATGGTCGAGCGGCTGCGCTTCGGCGACCTGGGTGCCGCGCTGGAGGCGATCGAGGAACGCGGGCGCGCGGCCGAGGCCAGCCGGCACGCCGAGCCCGCCGGCGGGGGCCTGATGCGCAGGATCGAGCCCGTGCAGCAGGTAGTAGCCCGGCTGGAGCTCAGGGGCCCCCGGCGGCTGCGCGGGGGGGTCGACGTGCGCGGCGACGGCTCGAGCGAGTCCTACACCGGGCGCGTGCGACGCAGGCTCGTCGAGCAGGCGCCGGGCGAGTCGGCCTACGACGCGTTGCGCCGGGCGGTCGGATGAGCGAGGTGTGGCGCGTGCCGCTCCCGCGCGGGGCCGAGCCGCCCCTCCGAGTGTTCGTGAACGGCGTGCCCCAGACCGAGGGCCAGGACTACCGCGTGGTCGGCCACGAGCTGCACTTCAACCGCCCGCTGGAGAAGGAGCGGCTGGGCGTGGGGCGCTGGACGGCGATCTTCTTCGGCCTATTCGGCTCCTACGGCAAAAACGACTCGGTCGACGTCCAGTACCGCCTGGGCGGCCGCGACCAGGTGGCGGTGGGGCTGGACATACTCCCTCCGGGGTGACGCTCCGCGGGTAGCCTTGTCCGCCATGCGGATCGACAATGTTCTGGACGAGCGGCGGCCCGTCTTCTCGTTCGAGTTCTTCCCCCCTAAGACCGACGACGGCGAGCGCAACCTCGAGCTGGCCCTGCAGGACCTCAAGGAGGATCGGCCCGACTACGTGTCGGTGACCTACGGCGCCGGTGGCACGACGCGCGACCGGACGCTCGAGGTGACCAAGGGGATCAAGGACGACTTGGGCCTCGAGGCGATGGCCCACCTCTCCTGCGTGGGCGAGTCCAAGGAGAGCCTGGTCGAGATCCTGCGCGACCTGGAGGCCGCGGGCATCGAGAACGTCTTGGCGCTACGGGGCGACCCGCCGCGGGGCGAGACCGAGTGGAAGCCCCACCCGGGCGGCCTGCACTACTCGACCGAGCTGATCAAGCTGATCCGCGAGCAGTTCGGCTTCACCGTCGGCGCGGCGTGCTTCCCCGAGGTCCACCCGGAGGCGCCGAGCCTCGAGTCCGACCTGCGCTTCGCCCGCGAGAAGGTCGAGGCCGGTGCGAGCTTCCTGATCACCCAGCTGTTCATGGACAACGAGCTGTACTTCGAATTCGTCGAGGCCGCTCGCGAAGCCGGCATCGACGTGCCGATCGTGCCGGGGATCATGCCCGTCACGAACGTCAAGCAGATCAAGACGATCACCGGCATGTGCGCCGCGACGATCCCCTCCGAGCTAGAGCGCGAGCTCGACGAGCGGGCGGGCGACGCAGAGGCCGTCGTGGAGTTGGGGGTTGCGTACGCGACGCTTCAATGTTCTGATCTCCTGGCGCGTGGAGCTCCCGGGATCCACTTCTACACGTTGAACAAGTCACCGGCGACGCGTGCCATCCTGGCCGCGCTGCGCGCTGCGCAGCCGTGGACTCGAGTCAAGGAGGCCGTTTGATGCGTCGTGTCGTTCTGCTGCTGGTCGTGCTGGGCGCGATCGGCTTGGCCGCCCCTGCGGGCGCGGCCGCCGAGACCAAGTGCCCGTTCACCTTCAGGGTGCTCCACAACGACCGCATCGGAGCGCTGCAGCTGCCGGCGGGGAACTACAACATCTACGTCATCAACCAGGCACAGCTCAGCTGCGAGCACGCCACCGATCTCTTCCGCCAGTTCCTCGAGGACTGGGACGGCCGGCTGCCGCGCCCCTGGATCAACGTCAGGGGTACGGCAACCTTCACCCGCGGCGCGGGTAGCACGGTCGGCTTCCGCGTGGCCCGCATCACCAGCGGTGGCGGTGGAGGGGGCGGCGGCAAGCACCCGGCCACCGGCAGCACCTGCCCGTCCTTCTTCACGGTCCTGCACAACGACCGCATCGGTCGCTTCCGCATAGCGAAGGGCCAGTACAGGATCACGGTGCTCTCGGTAGGCCGGCTCTCGTGTGCGCGCGCCGCGCGACTGTTCGCGAGGTTCCTGCAGGACTACGACGGCCGCCTGCCGCGTCCGTGGATCCTCGACCGCGAGACGGGCACCTTCTTCGCGGGCTCAAGACATGTCGGCTTCCGCATCAAGGCGGCGGTCGGACCGCCCGTGAACCCGAACGGCCCCGTCTACCCGACCGACGGCACGCTGTGCCCGGCCACCTTCCGCGTGTTGCACAACGACCGCATCGGGCGGCTGCGGCTGCGTCGAGGGCGCTACCTGATCACGCGGCTGCGCGGCAGCGGGCTCACGTGCTCGCGGGCCTCGCGCCTGTTCCGCACCTTCCTGAACGACTTCCAGGGAGACCTTCCGCGGCCGTGGATCGTCCAGTCGCAGACCGGCACGTTCCGTCGCGGGCGCGGCAGCAAGGTGGGCTTCCGGGTCAAACCGGCCCGCTAGCCCCAGGCTCCGGCGCTAGGGCAGCCGCCAGAGCTCGCGGTCGCCGTTTCTTTCGCGGGCGACCTCCCCGAGCTTCTCCAGGTGGTCGAGGTAGCAGAGGGTCTCGGGGAAGATCCAGCTGACGCGCGCGAAGGCGGGGATCTCCGCCGGCATGTCGGCGGCGACCAGCACGGCGTCGACCAGGTCGTAGGCCGTCCGCGGCCCCTCGGCCAGCGCCCCGCGGATCCCGTCGAGGCGAGCGGCGACCGTTCGCCGGTTGGCCGCGACCAGGCCCGGGGCGTCGCGGACCGGGCGGCCGTGGCCGGCCAGCACGAGCCGGATGTCCAGGCCCTCCACCACGTCGAGGCTCGCGAGGAACTCGCCCGCGGGGTCGGGCGTGTAGCCGTGGTCGAAGTAGAGCGAGACGCGCCCGAGGAGGTGATCGCCGGACAGCAGCAGTTCGCGCTCGGCCTGATGGAGCACGACGTGGGAGGGAGCGTGGCCCGGCGCCTCGTAGGCACGCCAAGTGCCCAGGTCGGTCTCCACCTCCACGCCGTCCAGCAGCTCGCGGTCGGGTAGGGCGATCCCCGACAGCCCCGAGTCGCGGTTGCGCCGGGCGTCCTCGTAGGCCTCAAGGTCGCCAAGCGGCGTGCCGCTGTGGCGGGCCACCTCCAGCCGCCAGCGCAGCGTCCTGTCGGGGTCCTCGGCGGCCTGCGTGGTGTGGCCGTGGTTCGGGTGCATCCACAGCTCGCAGCCGGTCTCCTCCACGATCGCCGCGGCCTGGCCGTAGTGGTCGGCGTGCGCGTGCGTGCACACCAGCAAGCGCACGTGCTCCAAACCGAGGCCGGCCTGGCCCAGTGCCTGGCGCAGGCCGTTTAAGGAGCCGGGCTCCGACAGGCCGCAGTCCACCAGCACCACCCCGCTCCCAGCGGCGACGGCGAAGGCGTTCACGTGGGGCACGGGGGGCCAGGGCAGGGGGAGCCGCAGGCGCCAGAGGCCAGGCAGCACGCGGTCCGCGCGGGCCAGCTCGCGACGGCGGCTCAAGGGTCGATCAGGACACCGGGGTTCAGGATGGCCTGAGGGTCGACGGCCCGCTTGGCCGCGCGCAGCGCCTCGGCGAACACGCCCGGCCGCTGGTGGTCGTAGCCCCCGGGGCGGTGGTCGCGACCCACGGCGTGGTGGTGGGTCACGGTGCCGCCGGCGGCGATCAGCGTCTCGGTCACCGCCGCCTTGACGGCGTCCCATTGCTCGACCTCGCTGCCCCGGCGGGCCGGCGCCAACACGGTGAAGTAGGGCGCGGCGCCATCCGGGTAGGCGTGCGTGATGCGGCAGGTGACCCGCCCCTCGCCGCACTCCTCCTCCACGGCCCGCTCGGCGCGCTCACGCGCCTCCGCCACGAAGGCGTCGAAGCGGTCCCAGGTGATCGCCGTCTCGAAGGTTTCCGACAGCACCCCGGCCGCGACCATGGTGTCGCGCAGGTAGGGCGCCTGCAGGAAGGCGCTGCGCCAGGCCCCGGCGGAGCCCTCCCGGCCGCCGGCGTCCTCGCCCGGACCGCTCAGCCGGGGCTCGCCCAGCGGCTCGCCCCCGTGATCTCGGCACAGCTCGAGCCCCTGCTCGAGCCAGGTGCCCAGCGGCCGGTCGGCTGACTCGAAGCCCAGCACGAGCACGGCTCGCTCGCCGTCGCCCGCGCCGGTCAGACCCGCCTCGCCGGGATCGAGCAGGCGGCAGTTGGAGGGGTCCAGGCCGGACTGGGCGAGGGCGCGCACGGCCGCCGCGCCCTCGGTGAATGCGGAAAATCCGAGCGAGGCCGAGGCCTTGAAGCGCGGACGCGCCCGGACCCTCACCCAGGCCTCGGTGATCACGCCCAGGATCCCCTCGGAGCCGATCAGCAGGCGGTCGGGGCTGGGGCCGGCGCCGGACCCCGGCAGCCGGCGGCTCTCCCACTCGCCGCGCGGGGTGAGGGCGCGCACCGACTCCACGAGGTCGTCGATGTGGGTCGGTCCGGTGGCGAAGTGGCCGCCGGCGCGGGTGGCGATCCAGCCGCCGAGCGTCGAGAGCTCGAACGACTGCGGGTAGTGGCGCAGCGTGAGCCCGTGCGGGCGCAGCTCCTCCTCGAGAGCCGGGCCGGTCGTGCCCGCTGCGATGCGTGCGGCGAGCGACAGCGGGTCGACCTCGCGCACTCCTGCCAGGCCGCCGAGGTCGATGCACACCGCGGGCCGCTCGAAGCGGGGCTCGACGCCGCCCACCACGCTGGTCCCCCCGCCGTAGGGGATCGCCGCTGCGCCGGCGGACTCACACCAGTCGAGCAGCTGCTCCAGCTCGCGCTCGTCGCGGGGCGTGGCCACGACGTCGGGCGGACGGTCGATCCGGCCGCGAAAGGCCCGCACCACGTCCCGGTAGGCCTTCCCGAGCGCATGCGAGGCGCGCGCGTGGGGATCGTCGGAGCAGATCTCCTCCAGTCCCGCCGGCGGCGCCAGCCGGGGCGCCGAGAGTTCGAGGTCTTCGACCCGCGCGGGGCTCTCCACGTCGGCCGATCCGAAGCCGAGATGGGCGGCGATGCCCGCCGCCGCGGCCTGCACTTCGGCCTGCGGCGGCTGCTGGTCCTCATAGCCCCAGCCCCAGAACTTGCGCCGGCGGGGTGGCGCCTCGCTGGCCATGGGAGAAGCTTGTCAGCCCGCGTCGACGAGGGGCTAGAGTCCAGTAGCCGATGGCGACTCGTACCCCGACGGTCCAGATCACGATGCCCCAGATGGGCGAGTCGGTGACCGAAGGGACGGTCCTCGAGTGGCGCAAGCAGGTCGGCGACCGGGTGGAGCTCGACGAGCCTCTGCTCGACGTCTCGACGGACAAGGTCGACACCGAGATCCCGTCCCCCGCGGCGGGAACGCTCATGCGCATCGCCGTCGAGCCCGACCAGACCGTCGCGGTGGGCGCCGTGCTCGGCGAGATCGAGGCAGGTGAGGCGCCCGAATCGCCGGTCCCGGCCGGCGACTCCCCTGAGGAGAGCACGGGCTCGGGCGAGGTCGTCGACGTCGCCTTCCCGGAGATGGGCGACTCGGTCGCCGAGGGAACCGTGCTCGAGTGGCGCGTCGCGGTCGGCGACGTCGTCGCCGTGGACGATCCGCTCGTCGAGGTCTCCACCGACAAGGTGGACGCTGAGGTGCCTTCCCCGGTCGCCGGCACGATCGCCGAGCTGCTGGTGGAGCCGGACTCGTCGGTGGACGTGGGCGCCGTCCTCTGCCGGATCGAGCCCGGCACGGACGGGGCCGCCGCGGGCACCGGACCGGTGCAGCCGGCGGCCGAGGTGACCGAGGCCAAGCCCGACGGCGAGGTTCGGACGACGCAGGGCAACGGTGACGTTAATGCGACCCCGGTCGCCGCGCGCATGGCCGGCGCGCACGGTTTGGATCTGAGCGCGCTGCGAGGCACCGGCCCGCGCGGGCGCGTGACCAAGGACGACGTGCAGAACGCGATCGAGGGCAACGGCGCCGCGGCGGCGCCCGCCGCTCCTGCCGGGGGCGAGACGAAGCCCATCCGCGGCCCGGCGGCGACGCTCGTGCGCTTCATGAACGAAAGCCGCTCGATTCCCACGGCCACGAGCTTCCGCACCGTGCCGGTGACCACGCTCGACGCCCGCCGCAAGGCGCTCAAGAACGCCGGCCGCAAGCTCTCATTCACCCACCTGATCGCCTGGGCGATCGTCAAGGCCGCCGAGGACTGGCCGGTGATGGGCCACTCGTACGCCGAGCAGGACGGCAAGCCGCAGCGGGTCACCCCGAGCGGCGTGTCGCTGGGCCTGGCCGTCGACGTCGAGCGCAAGGACGGCACGCGCTCGCTGGTGGTGCCCGTCCTGCACGACGCCGGCGCGCTGTCCTTCCCCGACTTCGCCGCGCGCTACGACGAGCTGGTCGCCGGCGCGCGCGACAACACGTTGGATCCGAGCGCCTACCAGGGCGCGAACCTCACCCTGACCAACCCCGGCGGCCTGGGCACGGCGGCCTCGGTGCCGCGGCTGATGCCCGGACAGGGCACGATCGTCGCCACCGGCTCGATCGGCTATCCGCCCGGACTGGCCAAGGTGGACTCCGCGCGCCTGAACGAGCTCGGGGTGGACAAGGTCATGACGATGACCTCGACCTACGACCACCGGGTCATCCAAGGCGCGGAGTCGGGCTCGTTCCTGCGGCGCGTCGACCAGCTGCTCCAGGGCGAGGACGGCTTCTACGACGGCTTGGTCGAGAGCCTCGGCGTCTCACTCGAGGCCCCCGACGAGGCGCCGGCCCCCGCGACCGCGGCCGAGCCGGTGCCCAGCGCGCCCGCCAGTGCCGTTCCCAGCGAGGCCCTGTTGCAGGCCGTGCAGGCGGCGACATCGGTGGTCAAGGCCCACCGCACCCACGGGCACCTGGCAGCGAGGCTGGACCCGCTGGGCTCGATCCCGCGCGGTGACCCGGCGCTCGACCCCGAGTCGGTCAGCCTGACTCCCGAGCAGATGGATGCCATCCCCGCCTCGGTCCTGCGCGTCGCGGTGCGGGGCGAGAACTTCACCGAGGCCCTGCCCCACCTGCGCGACACCTACTGCGGGACGATCGCCTACGAGGTCGAGCACATCGCCGGCCACAACCGACGCGTGTGGCTGCGCCAGCAGATCGAGTCCGGCGAGCACCGCAAGCCGCTCGACGCCGAGCACAAGAAGCGGCTGCTGCGCCGGCTGTCGGAGGTCGAGGCGCTGGAGACCTATCTCCACAAGGCCTTCCTGGGCAAAAAGCAGTTCTCGATCGAGGGTCTGGACGCGCTGCTGCCCATGCTCGACGAGGCGATCGAGATCGGCACCGCGGACGGGGCGCGTGACGTCGTGCTGGGCATGGCGCACCGCGGCCGGCTGAACGTGCAGGCGCACACGGTCGGCCTGCCCTACGCGCGCGTCCTGGCCGAGTTCGAGGGCGAGCAGCGCCTGGAGGCCGACACCCAGCAGCCCGAGGGCGGAACCGGCGACGTCAAGTACCACTACGGCGCCGAGGGGACCTTCCGGACGCAGGGCGGACGAGGCGTGACGGTCACCCTGTCGCACAACCCCAGCCACCTGGAGTTCATCGACCCGGTCATCGAGGGCCGGGCCCGGGCCGACCAGACCTCGCGCAAGGGCCGCGAGCCCAACCACGACCCCAGCGTGGTGCTCCCGGTGCTCATGCACGGCGACGCGGCCTTCCCCGGCCAGGGCGTCGTGTCCGAGACGCTCAACCTGCAGGCGCTGCCGGGCTACACCACCGGCGGCACGGTGCACATCATCACCAACAACCAGCTCGGCTTCACCACCGATCCCAGCGACGCCCGCTCCACCCGCTACGCGTCGGACCTGGCGAAGGGGTTCGACATCCCGATCATCCACGTGAACGCCGACGACGTGGAGGCCTGCATCGCCGCAATGCGGCTGGCGATGGCATTCCGCCGCGAGTTCGGCCGCGACGCGGTGATCGACCTGATCGGCTACCGCCGCTACGGCCACAACGAGACCGACGAGCCGGCCTATACCCAGCCCGAGATGTACGCGGCGATCAAAGCCCACCCGCCGGTGCGCAAGGTCTACGCCGAGGAGCTGGTGGCGGAGGGCGTCGTGACCGCCGACGAGGCACGCGCGATGCTCGACGACGCGACCACCAAGCTGTCCGACGCGCACGCCGAGCTCAAGGAGTCGATGGGCGGCGACGCCCGCCACCAGACCGGCGAGCACGAGCTGGACCGCACGATGAGCCGCGAGCCGCGTACGACCGTGCCCGCCGACACGCTGCGCTCGCTCAACGAGCAATTGCTGCGCGTGCCCCCCGGCTTCACCGTGCACCGCAAGCTCGCCCCCCAGCTCGAGAAGCGCCGCAAGACGCTCGGCGAGGAGGGCGGCGTCGATTGGGCGCAGGCCGAGGCGCTCTCCTACGCGTCGCTCCTCGCGCTCGGCGTGCCCATCCGGCTGACCGGCCAGGACACCGAGCGCGGCACCTTCTCCCAGCGCCACCAGGTACTGCACGACGCCAATACGGGTGAGAGCTACGCGCCGATCCAGAACCTGCGCGACGCCCACGCCCCGTTCGAGCTCTACAACTCGCCGCTGTCCGAGCAGGCCTGCCTCGGCTTCGAGTACGGCTATTCGGTGCAGGCCCCCGACGCGCTGGTGCTCTGGGAGGCCCAGTTCGGAGACTTCGTCAACGGCGCCCAGGTGATCATCGACCAGTTCCTGGTCTCCGGCCTGAGCAAGTGGGGACAGACGTCGCGGCTGACGCTCCTGCTGCCGCACGGCTACGAGGGCTCGGGCCCCGAGCACTCCAGCGCGCGCCTCGAGCGCTTCCTGCAGCTGGCGGCCGAGGGCAACATACGCGTGGCCAACCCGACCACCCCTGCTCAGTACTTCCACCTGCTGCGCCGCCAGGCGCTGGTGGGCAAGGCCCGCCCGCTCGTGGTGATGACGCCCAAGAGCCTGCTGCGGTTGCCCGCCGCCACCTCGCGTCTCGAGGAGCTAGCCGACGGCGCCTTCCAGCGGGTGATCGGCGACCCGGGCCGCGACCCGGCGAAAGTCACCAAGCTGGTGCTCTGCTCGGGGAAGGTCTTCTACGACATCGACGGCCACGAGGAGCGTGACGCCGCAGAGCACATCGCCGTCGGGCGCGTGGAGCTGCTGTACCCGTTCCCGGAGGGCGACCTCGGCGAGCTGATGCAGACCTTCCCCAACCTCGAGCGCGTGGTGTGGGTGCAGGAGGAGCCGCGCAACATGGGCGCGCGTGCCTTCATGCGCCGCAGGATGGCCGAGATCCTTCCGGGTGATCTCTCCTACAACTACGTCGGCCGCCAGCTGCGCGCCTCCCCGGGCGAGGGCTACGCCGCGGCCCACAAGCGCGAGCAGGGGCGCATCGTGCGCGTGGCGCTGGACCTCGAGGAGGACCGGCTCGACCCGGACCTCTCGGCCCAGCGCCAGAAGCTCGGCCCGCCTACGGCCGAGTTCCAGCCGCCCCGGGACTGACTAGCGCTTGTCCTTCTGCGCACGGGCCATGCGCTCGGCGATCTCGCGTGAGCCGAGCCTGCGCTGGAGCGCCGCTGTGGGCCGGGGGGCAAGCTCGGCCGCCCGCGCACCCATGCGCAGGGCCAGCGGCGCCACGTTGACCTCGGCCTTCTCGTCCAACACTGCAGCAACCACGCCGAAGGCGACCTCCTCCGGGGTCACCGTGCCCACCCCACGGGGCAGCTGCACGCCCGTGTCGGCGTACATCCCCGCACCCGAGACGAAGCTGGGCGAAACCAGGCTCACCCCTACTCCGGTGCCGTGCAGATCCTCCCGCAGACCCGCCGCCAGCCCACGCAGCCCGAATTTGGTGGCCGAGTAGAGCGATGAGCCGGCGGTGGCCACGCGACCGTTCAGGGACCCGATGAAGACCAAGTGCCCCATTCCCCGCTCGAGCATCGCGGGGAGCAGCTCGCGTGCGAGCTGGGCGGGCACGGCCAGGTTGACGGCGATGGCCCGCCCGATCTCCTCCGCGCTGAAGCCGTCCAGGGGCCCGCTGCCCGGCAGGGCCGCGTTGGCGACCAGCACGTCCAGCCGCCCGGCGCGCTCGGCCAGCGCGGTCGCGGCGCCCGGCTCGGCCAGATCGGCCGGGACGAGGTCGGGCCGGCGGCCGAGCTGGGCGCCCAGCCGCTCCAGGGCGTCCTCGCGCCTGGCGCTCAGGACCAGGTGGGCCCCGCGCGCGTCCAGCTCGCGCGCAATCGCCCCGCCCAGGCCGCCGGAGGCGCCGGTGACCAGCGCGCGGGCACCGAAGAGCCTCATCCCGAGCGATCGTAGCCGCCGGGTAGGGTTCGCGATCAGACCGCAACGGCTCGCCGACACGACGTGCCATGGTTGTGGGCCGGCAGACGTCGGAGCTCGTCTCCTTCGCGCCGCCTCGCCGAGTGAACATCCTCTCCCTGCCCATAACCCTCCCCGCGAAGGCGGTCACCCGCGCCCTCGACGACCTGAGCACGCTCGCCTCCGTGGCGCGGGAGCTGCCCGTGCGCCTGGACCGGCTGGAGGAACGGGCCGAGCTGATCGACCAGCGGCTGGAGAACGTGATGGCGCTCGGCGACGCAATCGAGACCCAGGGCGCGCGCGTCGCGGACCTCGGAGAGCGCATCGAGAGGCAGGGCAAGCGGATCGCAGGGCTGGGCGAGCGGGTGGTCGAGGGCGGCGAGCACGTGACCGAGCTGGGCGAGCGCATCGACGCCCGCGGCGAGCAGGTGGTGGAACTGGGCGAGCGCTTCATCGCCCTGGCCGAGCGCGGGCTGGAACAGTCCGAGGAGGTCGCCGAGCAGGCCAAGGAGGTGGCCGCGAGCGGCCGCGAGGTGGCCGCCGCGCTGCCGACCCTCCAGCGCGCTGTCGGCCTCGCCGAGCCTCTGGAGGGGGTCGTCGAGCGCATGGGCAAGCTGGCGGACCGGCTGCCCGGCGGCGTGCGCCCGCCACAGGAGCCGCGCGGTTCCGACTAGCGGGCGAGCTGGTTCCCCACTAGGCTTCCTTTCGTGCCGCATCGCCTGATCCGCCTCTCGCTGGCGGTCTTGGCGGTCGGACTGGCCGCTCCGGCGGTGGCGGCAGGGGCGGTTCACCGCGAGGCCTACTTCTCCGCGCCTATCGACACGGAGCCCTACGAAGCCGAGCAGCAGTACCAGCTCCTCCTCCCGGACGGGCGCCATGCACCGGGTGGCAAAGGTGGATGGATCACCGCTATGGACAGCGACGTCGTGGGCGAGCGGTCGGCCACCGCGCACGAGCTGCCCATCCAGGACGTAATGGTGCACCACCTCGTCTTCGGGTCGCTGACGCACCTCCGCGCGCCGCTGTCGTGCGGCGGGCGCTTTTACGGGCGCGGCGAGGAGCACCAGCGCTTCCGCCTCCCCCCCGGCTACGGGCTGCCCAACCGGACCGAGGACGGCAGGTCGCCGACCTGGTACCTGGCGCACATGCTGATGAACCACCGCGGGAGCCCGCGCCGGGTCTACGTGCGGACCCGCGTCACCTGGACCGACGAGCCGCCCAAGCGCGAGGTTGACCCGCTGTTCCTGGACGCCAAGCGCTGCGCGATCGACCCGGTCTACGACGTTCCCGGCGGCCGGCGACGCGGGTCCATCCATCGCAACTCGCGCAACTTCCGCTGGCCGCAGGGCTACTCCGGCCGGATCATCAGCGCTGCCGGCCACCTGCATGGCGGGGGCCGCTACGTGAGGTTGCGCAACCGCACCTGCCGGCGGGACCTCGTCGACTCGAAGGCCTACTACGGGCTCCCGAACCATCAGTTCTACAGAGTCAAGCCACGTCTCCACGAGGCGTCACCGGTGCGCGTCGGCGCCAAGCAGACGCCCACCGGCATTCCGGTCGCGGCCGGCGACCGCGTACGACTCACGGCGGGATACGACAACCACAACCTTCACACCCGCGTGATGAACATCATGGGCGGGTTCTTCGTCCGCGACCCGTCCGTGAAGGGCTGCCCCCGCATGCCGCGCGACGTGCGCAACATGAACAGGCCGCGGCGCTTCCGCGCCTTGCCGCCCCGCTACCGCGTGCCGCTGGTCAAGCGCCCCACCGGTCCGTGGCGGCGACTTGGCGGGAACTCCGTCTTCATCGGGGGCCTCTTCTTCGAGCCCAACCGGGTCACCCTGCGGGCCGGCCAGCGGATCAGGTGGCGCTTCCAGACCCGCGAGCTCCACTCGGTCACCGTGACGCAGGGCCCGCGCGGCTTCTCGTCGCCGTGGAGGCGCTCGGGGTCGTTCAGCTACCGGCCGCGCGTTAAGGGCACTTACAAGATCTTCTGTTCGCTGCACCCCGCGGCGATGACACAGGAGCTGCGCGTCCGCTAGCCGGCCCGCGCGTTTTCGCGGGGCGGAACACCAGCCACCCCAGCGGAGAATTCCTCAGGCGGCTGAGGGGTTTCTCAGAGCCCGGACGCGGTCTCCCGGCCCGGGACCATCCGGACGCTATCCTCGCTGGCCCCCAGCGGGCGTAGCTCAGTTGGTTAGAGCGCCGGCCTGTCACGCCGGAGGTCGCCGGTTCGAGTCCGGTCGCTCGCGCTAAACGTTCTTCCTGCAAAGCGACGCCTTTCAGGGTTTCGCCGGGCCAACCAAGCGCGCCCCCCTGACGCCACTAGAACGCCACTACGCCTCAACGTCGAGTTTTGAACTCGGCGTCGACTGCTCGGATGTCGGCGCAGGCAAAGACCACGGCGGTCTGCGAGTTATGGATGATGCTCCGCGTTCGGACGGGTCGGTAGCCGAAGCGCCCCCAGAGAATACGTTCGTGACCCGCCAAGGCTCGCCCTACGCTGCCGAAGGCGCTGGAACCAGCAGGTACATGTACCCCACCGTGTCGCGGTCGGTACTGCTCTGGTCTATGAACGCCAGCACCGTGCGGT
>Ga0126307_10000115_pt1 | contig 47024 bp, 48 predicted proteins | sample Plot28_FD_89955 | JGI IMG/M metagenome (GOLD analysis project Ga0126307, IMG submission 89955) | Serpentine soil microbial communities from UC McLaughlin Reserve, CA, USA - Plot28 | ecosystem: Environmental > Terrestrial > Soil > Grasslands | place: USA: UC McLaughlin Reserve, Lake County... | reverse complement strand
TGGCATCGCAATCACCTCGGGTAGGACGGCGGGAACAGGATGAGCGGTCACGCGGCGACGCCGAGTCGAAAGACGAAGCTACGCAGCCTGTAGACGATCGATGCACCGGCCGCCCCAGCGGGGAAGCCGGTCTCTTCAGCGGTTCCGGCGAGATGGCGCCCGGCGAGACGCCGGCCTGCGGGACCACGCCTGTCGGGCTTCTCTCCAACAGGTCGGCGGCCGAGCGGCACCCGAGACGGTGGACTGGCCGTCGAGCGTCGGCCCCGACAGGCGGACGGGCAAGCACACGGCCGTTGGCGAGTCATGTCATTCCGGGTAGGCCGATCGACCGCCTAGCGGCCAGCCTCGAAGGTTTGGCGGACAGGGCGGAACTGGCCCGCGCTCGCTGCTCGCGCTCGTAACGGTCCGTCGACACGGTGCCCAAAGTGATGACGAGGCCCATCAGCACCAAGAATCCGATCACGTTCATAGCCGGCCACACCATCGACTGCTCGCTCTCCCCATCGCCCATGGAGCGTGGATTTCCCTAAAGTGGTCGGCGACCGTGCTCGGCGCCCATGACGCGACCGCCGAAACACCGCCGCGCTTCATCCAGTTCATCGCCCTCGGTCAGCGCAGCGGTCCGCCTCGGCGAACATCCTCCTCAATTGCCACAGCCGCCCCGCAAGAAGCCGAAGTCGGCCGGCAGCGGGCTGTGAACGATCGACCCGACAGGCGGGCGTGCGGTTTCAGCCTGATGACGGCGCCCTCAGAGGGGGCGCGCGTCGTGACCACTCGGCGCGCCGCGGGGCGCCGTCCTCAGGACCGACCTAGCGCCAGCAAGGCCCAGCACCGGAGGGCCGACGAACGTGCGGAGCATTCCACCGCTGCATGCTCGGAGACTTCGACGGCGTCGGCAGCGGTCTCTCAGCGGATGCCGTCGCACCAGTCGGCGACCGAACGCTTACCGGATCGACGCGACGTCGGCCCGCGGCCGTCCCGATCGGGGCCGCGGAGTTTTCGTCGTCGAAGCGCACCCCTGCAGCGGTTCTGGGCGATGAGTCAAACGGGACGGCCGCGTCCGTAGACCTCCCTGGGGCGATCCTCACTAGGCCCCTGGGCCGCGCTCGAAGCGACGCGGCCGTCTCGCCATGTCCACGGTGCCCAGCTATCCCTCTTCGGGATTGAGAAGCCGGCCGGACCGCCGCATTCCCGGTCGAGAAGGCTCTGGCGCGCACTGGGCCGTCCCGGGTGCGCCGCCCGTTCGACCGGCAGGTTGCCGCAGCGCAGCTGCCCACCGGCGCGCCGCCCCCGTCGGCCTGGCGAACGCGCCGCCGCTTCTGTCACGGATGTGAGAGGAGAGCTCGGCGTGACTGGACACCCCGTGGGCCTTGCGCGCGATGACACGGACACAGCCCCGTGCGCTGACGTTCCTTGACGAGAGGGATCGGGGATGTCACTGCTTGACCGCCTACCAGCGTGGTCGGTTCTGGTTCTGCAGCCGCTGCGGGGAACTCATGCTCTTGCGCCCCCTGTCCGCCGAGGGCGTCCGTCCGCCGGGTACCGGCGAGCAGAACATCGACGCTCGCGAACGCGGACGGCACCCGGTGGGCTCCGACGGGGTTCGCTCGTGGCCCCGGCGGAGCACGGAACCATCTGCGCCTCGACAGCAGAATCCGAAACCGTCGGCACGCTCGGGTCGTAGATGCCCGGAACTGGATGGTGCCGCTCACACGAGTGGAGTTCGTTCATGGACCGGCGGCCGAGCATCCGGACGCGTCAAGCCCGCCGAAAAAGGACGTGCCGGCAGCCGTCGTGCTGGACCTGGACGCGGCGCGGCGCCTCAGAGAAGGGCGTACGCCCCTGAGGCCGCAGGCGCCGGCTCAGTACGCCGTGGAGCCACCGTGGCGTGCCGCCACGGCTCGCCCACGGCGCGGCACGGACAAAGTCAGCAGCCGGGTCGGCTCCACGTCGGGCTGCGGTACCGGTCCCGTGGATGAGGGCCACCACGACGGCAGGGAAGCCCCGGCCTCGTGCCCGCCTCGCGACCCGGAGCGGCGACTCGCAGGGACGTCGGTCCATCGGGACCCCGAGGTCCGGACCTCGTGGTCCCTTCCCGAGTCGGCGATCCCCGGGAGCGCCCGGTGCCGGCTTGTCTCGGATCCGACGGCGTCCCAGGGTGCACGGACCAGCGACGTCCGGCCCGTTGCCCCGTCGGCACGGGCCGGCTCAGCGAACTCGCGAAGGCCCTGCTGATCGTTCCATCCACCGCCTGACTCGGACCATGTCATCTGCTCCATCCGTCCAGCCGGGAGCCGCGGAAGGAGCGGGAGCGACCGGGTGGGTGGGCAGCCGCGGTACTCCGGCAGTCGCACGTCGTGCAGGTCGGCCCATGCCGTCTTCTCGTCGCCCCGCTCGTTGACCCGAACCATCACACGGCAGGAACTCCCCTCCTCCTGTCGCCACCCGACCATCCATCCGAGGACCCAGTTCCCGTCGCGAAGGACCTCGACGTCCGGCGGCTGGCTCATGAACTCCAGTGCTCGACCGAGGTTGGTCTCTGACACCAAGCGCCTCCATGGCTCTGACCCGCGCGCTCTGAGGCGCCTGACCGCCTCCGACGCTAGGTCAGGAATTTGCGCCAGCCCGAGCAACACGCCCGAACGACGTCGACAAGTCGACATGGGCAAGAGCTCACTCGGCCTCCCGCGTTGTGACGTATGTGTCGCTGGCGTACGGGAGTGGCTGCCACGGAACCCCGTGCCCTAGCGCGGCGATGCCGTAGATGAGGCGGTCGCCGGGACCGTCGCAGTGTCGACAGTTCCATGGAGGGGATCGGGATGTCCGGTGCGCTTGCCACGGGGCCCTGCGGCGTGGCAAGTCCTGGTGGCGACCCTGCTGGCCGGGGACGCCACGGGCCGGCGGGCGAGGGTCACATCCCCGGGCGTTGCAACACCAGCCTCAGTTGACCCAGGTGTTGTCGACATGTCGACCGGTAGACGTAGCGTGATAGGCCCTGTGCGATCCGTAATGAATCCGGCCCTCTCGCCTCGGAGGTCTGGTGATCTGAGTGCGGTCGAACCGCCCGATGTCAGGTGCGACGACCTACCCAGCAGCCCCTACTGGAGGTTCCAGCTTGCCCATCGGAACGACGTTCCCGGAGGTCTTGGCGGCGGCACAGGCCGGCGCCGCATGGGCGTTCGAGGTCCTGTATCGCGACCTCGCCCCGGCGGTCACCGGCTATCTGCGCCTCCAAGGTGCGCCCGAGCCGGATGACCTGGCCAGTGAGACCTTCATCGGCGTCTTCAACGGCCTCGCCGCCTTCCGCGGCGACGAGGCGGGCCTGCGCGGCTGGGTCTTCACCATCGCCCGGCGGCGCCTGGTCGACGACTGGCGGCGACGGGGCCGACGACCCGTCCCTGTCGAGGACGGTGCCGACGCCCTGCGCGAGTACAGCGGAGGCGACGTCGAGGAAGAGGCGCTGGCCTTGATGGGTTACCGCACGGTTCACGAGCTGTGTGCGCGCCTGCCCGATGACCAACGCGACGTGTTGCTGCTGCGCATCCTCGCCGACCTGACCGTGGAGCAGGTCGCCGCGGTACTGGGCAGGACCGCCCCGGCCGTGAAAGCCCTGCAGCGCCGCGCCTTGGCGACCTTGCGCAGTGACATCTGTGACACGAGTGATTTGGCTGCGTCCTGATGAGGCCGGCCGGCGATGTGGGAGATGAGATGACCAACGACTGCTTCGACGAAGCCTTCGAAAGCTACCTGGCGGGACGCCCGGTAGCCGCGCACGCGGCAGCCCTCGTCGCGTTCGGCGACGACGTGCGAGCAGCGGCGGCTGCCCCCGGGCGACCCAGCCCTCAGCTGGCACAGATGCTGACCCGAGGTCTCCTCGGCTCATCGGACATGGCCGTCGTCGGGGCGGTGCCGGTTCCCCGCTCGGCAGAGGCGGGCGGGCCCCGGCGGAGGAGGCGCACGGTGTTCGGAGTTCTGACCGCCGCCGCGGCCAGGTTGACCCCCGCCGGAGCCGTCGCTCAGGCCTCCTTGGGCCTGGGCCTCGTCCTGGCCGGCGTGACGGGAGCAGGAGCCGCCGGGGTCCTTCCCGGTCCGGTCCAGGACGAGGTGTCGGCCGTGTTCGAGGCCGTGACGCCGTTCGAGCTGCCCCACTCCTCGGACGACCGGTCGACCGCGGATGAGGACTCCGCCACGCCGGTGGCCGTCGTTCCCGAGACCGGAGAAGCGCAGGACGGCGAGTTCCCGGCCGACACCCCGGCGCCGGCGGAGTTCGGCCAGGGGGTCAGCGGAGCCGCGAAGGACGACGGCGTCGCCGGACACGAGATCAGCGAGCAGGCTCGCGCCACTCACGGGCCCGAGGTCCCGGCGACGGAGCGGCCGGTGCCGGCCAACCCCGCCCCGGATCGGGGAGAGACCCGTGGGCCCGCACCCTCGCCGGCGAGTCCTGCCCTGCCGGGCTCGTCGGCAGATCCGGAGCCCGGACGTCCCTGACGTGCAGCGGGGTGTGGCTCTGGCGCGCCACACCCCGCTCGGTCCCGGGGTGGCGGGTAGGCCACAGTGCTTCCACAGGGAGATCAGCGTGAACCAGGACTGTCGCTTCGTCGGGGATCGCTACGAGCTGCTCGGTCTGCTGGCGACCGGCGGTATGGGGCAGGTGTGGCGGGCCCGAGACCTCGGGCTCGACCGGCCCGTGGCCGTCAAGGTGCTCCGCCCCAGGTTCGCCGCGGACACGGCCGCAGTGACCCGGTTCCGGAGCGAGGCCCGGCTGTCCGCCCGCCTGACGCACGCGAACATCGCCACCGTCCACGACTACGGGGAAGCGCGGCTCGGGCCGGGACCGTACGCAGACCGCGTCGCTTTCCTGGTCATGGAGTTGGTCGACGGCGAACCGCTCTCGGCGGTGCTGCGGCGGGAAGGTCGCCTTCCGGCGAGCCACACCCTGGAGATCCTGCGACAGACCGCGGCCGGGCTGGCCGCCGCTCATGCGGCCGGCGTCGTCCACCGCGACGTGAAGCCGGCCAATCTCCTCCTCGGCTCCGATGGGGTCGTCAAGGTCACCGACTTCGGGATCGCCTGGTCCAGCTCGAACGATCCGCTGACCGGGACCGGGGAGGTCATGGGCACGGCGCAGTACCTCTCGCCGGAGAGGGCGCTGGGCGACCCGTCCGGCCCGGCCAGCGACGTCTACGCACTGGGCATGGTGGCCTACGAGTGCCTTGCCGGCCGACGGCCGTTCGAAGGTGCCAGCCCGGTGCAGGTGGCGCTCATGCAGGTGAAGCGGGCACCCGACCCGCTTCCGGAGGACGTCCCCGAGGACGTGCGCAGGCTGGTGGCCCGGATGTTGGCGAAGGACCCCGAGGAGCGATTCCCGGACGGCGCCGCGCTGCTCCGGGCGGTGGAAGACCTCATGGCGTGGTGGGCGGAACACCCTGAGCCGGACGAGGCCGAGACGACGGTTCTGCCGGTCGCCGCTTCCCAGACCGGACCCGTGGACCTGAGCGCGACGGGAGCCGGCGCTTCTCGGCGCCCCAGGCATGCGGCCCACCGCAGTCGACGGTCCGGGCGGCTCCTGGTCGCGCTCGTCGCGGTGCTGGTTTTCGTCGCGCTCATGGTGGCGGCGCTCGGGGGCACCGATCGCACGCCGGGGCCGGTGGCCGGACATACCGCCACCCCCACTGGACGTACCGCCACCCCCACGACATCGGCCACGATCCGGATAGCCGCCGAGGACTACATGGGCCGGCCCGTGGGCGAGGTCGAGGCGTCGTTGTCGGGCCTCGGCATCTCCGTACAGCTGCAGGCGGTCCAGACGGCCGACGCACCGGACGGCGCGGTGCTCGCCGTCGACCCCGCCGGGGAGCTGCGCCAGGGGCAGACGGTCACCGTCACCTACGCAGTCCCACCGCCCCCCGCCGCTCCGGCGGCAGAGCAGGGCGGCGCCCCCGATCCGAATACCGGCACGCAGACTCTCGATCCCGGCGACACGGCCACGCAGCCCTCCACCGCCCCTGAGACCAGCGCCGGCCCCGGCAACAGCGGCCACGCCCCCTCGACTGGTCGCGGCAACGGCCGCGGCAACGACTGAGCACGGCCGACCGACGCTCTGCCTGAGGCGGCGCTCCCTCGACCGCCCCCGGATCACCAGGCCGCACGAGACAGCGAGCCATCGCTTCCTCGCTCCCCCGCGCAGTCGTGCGCGGTGCCGGCGAGCCGGCCCCGGTCCGTTCCCCCACCCGGCCGCACGAGCCTGCGGCATTTCTCCCGGCCCGGGCGCCTTCGGTGGCGTCGAGACCGCCTACGTCATCGGCGGGTCGTGCGACCCGTACGGGACGACGGAGGTCGAACCCATGGTGGAACCTGCCTTCGGGAGGCGTCTGTGACGGGAGTGCACGAAGGCCACACGAGTGACGGTGCAGCGCCGCTGGCCGGCTCGGGCGCGATGACCAGAGTGAGATGCCCGCAACATCGGGATCACGATCTCGGATCTGACCCGGCCATCTCGCCCGATCAGGGCCCGCGCCACTGGCAGATATGACCGAATTGTCGATACGTCGACGTATCGATCCACCCGTTCCGATCGCCGTTACCACGCGACGGACAGGCGAACCCGTACCGGCTTCGTCGACGACTCCAGGAAGAGATCATGCGCCGCCTCCTTCTCTCGTTCGCCACCGCAGCATGCTCATTCGGCTTCGTGCTCCTGTCGGCGTCGCCCGCCTCCGCGGAACCGACGGATGACCACCGCGTCTCCTTGTGTCACGAGACGGCATCCGGCTCGCACCCGTACGTGCTGATCACCATCGCGGAAGCGGCCAGGGACGCCCACGAGGGGCACGGCGACGACGTGCACGTCGACCTCGAGCCGGGCGACCCGGGCTTCGGCCTCGCCGCATGCCCCGCCGGAGTCTCCGCCGCCGGCGAGGAGCCGGCCGGGGCCGGCGACGACACCCCGACCCGGCCCGGCACCACGCCGCCCCCGCTGGGCGCCGGCATTCAGGCCGTCCCGCCGACCACCGAGCAGGCCGCGCCGGCCGCGGACGTCCCGGCCCCCCCGAGCATCGACCAGAACGAGCCGGTCGCGAGCATTCCCGCTGCCCCGTCGAACACCGACGAGCGCGTGCTCGCAGCGGCCGCCAGCGCCCTCGACGCAGCCTTCGGCGAGTCCCAGGCGTCGGTCGTGCCGGCGGGAGCCGTCGCGGCCGGGGACGGGAGCTCCGCGACGGACGGGCGAGGGACTTTGCCTTTTGCCGTCGGTGGGGCCGCCCTGGCCGCGGCCGCTGGCGCCGCCTTCGCCGCACGACGGAGCTCTCGGGCGAGCGACTGAGCCTGCTCGTGTTGCACATCGAGGACGCCGGCACATGCGGCCCGGCGAGCCGCGGAGCGGTCCATGAGGGACCGGAACCGGGCCCAGCCCACCGCCGTGCTCCGCGTGTGTGGGCATGCGTCTCCGCGCTGCTCGCACTGATCGGTGCCGCAGCCTTTGTCGTGCTCCCCACGGACGCCGGCTCCCCTGCTCGGCTCGAGGTGCCCGCCGCCGTCGAGTCGCCACTCGGCCCGACGGGCATCCGCGAGGCCGGACCCACCGACGACCGATCGGGCGGCCCTCCGCGCCTGCCCCCGAGCGATCCCGTCCGGCTGCAGATACCGGCCCTCGGAGTCACGTCCGCCGTCGTCGGACTCGGGCTCCGACGGAACGGCTCGATGGAGGTCCCGGCGGGGGCCTTCCCCGTGGGGTGGTACGTCGGAGGCCCCACACCCGGTGAGCTGGGACCCGCCGTCATCGCCGGACACGTCGACTGGAAGGGGGAACGCGGGGCCTTCTACGGCCTGCGCGAACTACGTCCGGGCGACGCCGTGGTTGTCGACCGCGCCGACGGCACGGCCGCGGCCTTCCGAGTGGATCGGGTCGAGAGGCACGACAAGAGCGACTTCCCCACGGACAGGGTGTACGGGGAGATCGGTCACGCGGGCCTGCGACTCATCACGTGCGGTGGCGTTTTCGACGAGGGGGCCGGGGAGTACAGGGACAACGTCATCGTCTTCGCCAGCCTCGTCGCGACCGGCTGACACGGGGCCGCCCGCTCGCCCCACGACCGGCCAGCGTCAGCTCCCCGTCGTCGGTCGGCCAGACTCCGCTCGCCGAGTCGCGCGCCGCTCACTCGTCACCAGTACGTCCGGCTGCCCGGTGACCCTTGTCCTTCGGCAGGGAGAGAGGCTCTGCGACCTGGCCGTCGCCCGTACGGCTGACGCACGGCCCCGTCCGGCGACCGGACATCCCCTGATCCCCCGGTGGACGGTCCGGCGCACGTTCGGGTACGGGGAGCCAGCCCGTCGTAGGTCGTCGGCACGCCCGCGGCGGAGGCGGCCGCCGGCTCGGTGCAGCCCCTGTTCACACCAGCACCGCGGCAGGAGTCGGTGCCATGGCTCCACACGGGAACCCGAAGCCACGGCCGGTCGAGCGGGCGTACGACGATCTGGGCGGCTGTTGACCGTCCAGGGGTTGGCGGTCGCTCCTTCGGCAATGATCGCGCGCCCCCGCGCACACGGGATCGGCGAACTGCGGCTGGCGCGAGAACAGATTGCAGAGCCGGCTCGCCAACAGTCTCCGGGCCGCTCTGCTCCGCACAGGCGATGACGACCCCCGTCCCCCGCGGGCAGCGGTCGACGCACGCGTGCATGCCGGTGTGGGCAGGGCGGGCGACCCCTCCCATGACCGGCAGCAGGCCTCCGCCTGCGGCCAGGACCTCGACGACATTGTGCCGGGCACGACGACGTGCACGTCCGGGGCCGGTCGGGCGGCACTCAGCAGAGGTCTACTGCTGCGACTGGTGGGACTGGTGTGACTGGTGGGGCACGCGGGAGAGGGCACCGACTCGCGAGCCGGTCGGCGCACCCCTCCGTCCCCGTCCAGCGATGACCTGGTTGTGATGACCGCGGCTTCGAGTGCCCCCGTTCGAATGAGTTCAACGGCCCGGCGGAGGCGACCGTGACGAACCTGCGGAGGGTCGTCACCTGGTTGGCCGTCGCACTGGTCCTGCTCTACGTGATCAATTCTCCGGAGCACGCCGCACAGGTGGTCCGGAACGCCGGCGGCGGCCTCGTCACCGCCGCGTCCTCGCTGGTCTTCTTCGTCGGCTCCCTGAGCTAGCAGCACGAAGGCAGGCCCGCCCGGGTCGTTGCGGTCCACGGACCCGTTCCGCGCCGAGCGGCCAGCGCAGTGATCCGGGCAACGTCCCCACGATGACGATCAATGGAAGGACCTGCAATGTTCTGTCTGCAATGCGACTCTGCACACCCGCGTGCCCGATTCTGCTTCCGGTGCGGGAAGAAGCTGCTCTTGACCGCTCCGTACGGGCAGGGGGCGTTGTCTGGGGCACGCTCGGCCGCCGCCGGCGAACCGGCCAGCAGCCCCGGCTCTGCGAGAGCACGATGACCGCGGAGCAGCCGGGCGACCCAGCCCACGCCCTCGGAGAGACCATCGTGACGACGGCTGGTGAGGATGTGGCAGAGCCGCCTGCCAGCATTCAGCGCCTGTACGACACCGCACTGGAGCGGGCGGCGGTCGACGGCTCCCCTGCTTCCCAGCGATACCTCTCCGTACTCCTCGCGGCGTCCTGATCCATCCGACGAACCGCATGCGCGCAGTCCGGCGTAGACCGCCGCTCGTCGCGACCAGTTCAGACCAGGCCTACCCATCCGTGCTCGACCGTCGGAACGGTCACACGGCTGACCACCTCAAGGGGTTCGTATGACCGCCATGTCCCAGGCCGTCCGGGAGACCCGGGACGGCGAGACCGTGATGGAGATCCAGGACGGCGAGGACGTCGGAGCTCCCGACCTGGACGCGATCGAGCGCATGTACGAGGAAGCCAAGGCGTGCATCGCCGAGGCGACCGGCTGGCCGGCACCGGAGACCGCCGACCCGTGGCCGGAGACGGAGGCGATCGACGTGGGCGCCATCACGCCTCCGGCGCCGTCGAGGAGGTCGGGTCCGGCGCCGGATCCCACGTCGGCTCCTGGAGCGGACGAGTCGCCGGCGTCTGCCCTGGCCACGGATCGTCTGGCGGTCGCCCCTCGTCCGTGGCGTCGCTGGTTCTCCCCACGAGCCAGGGAGTCCGGCGCTCCCCGCTGACCTTCGGCCGGCGGTCGTCCGCACGACGACGGCCGTGCGGAGGGAGTGCCTCCGTTCAGGCCCGGTCGGCCGCCGGGTCCGCCTGGACCTGCTGCGGGGGCGCGGTCCAGCTGGCGAGGAGGGCAAGCTTCTCCTCCGTCGGCGACGCGGGCTCGGCGGTGTAGACGGCGAGGGTCAGTCCCGGGTCGGCAGGCAGGGCCATCGTGTTGAACACGAGGTCGAGGTCGCCGACCACCGGGTGGCGCAGCCGCTCGGCACCGGTGAGGTGCAGACGCACGTCGTGGGCGGCCCAGCGGGTGCGGAAGCCCTCGCTGCCCGTGGCGAGCTCGCCGACGAGGTCGGTCAGCGCGCGGTTGTAGGGATCGCGGCCGACCTCCGTGCGCAGGATCGCGACGGTGGCGTCCGCGGTCGTCTCCCACGCCGGATAGAACTCCTGGGCCCGGGGGTCGAGGAAGCAGAGCCGGGCCATGTTCGCCGACCCGTCGGCGGAGTCGAACACCTGCGTGAAGAGGGCGCGCCCCAGCGGGTTTTTCGCCACGATGTCCAACCGTGCGTTGGTCACACAGGCAGCGGCCGTGGTCATCGCGTCGAGCACTTGCTGGATGCTGGGCCGGACCTGCTCCGGACGGGCGCGACGGCGGGGGTCCGCGAGTGCCGGCCCGGGCCGCCCGGGCGAGGTCGAACAGGTGCACGTGCCCGGCGTCGTCCAGCCGCAGCGCGGGCGATGGCCCCGAGCACGCTGTCGGAGGCGCCGCGCAGGTTCCCCTTCTCCAGCCGGGTGTAGTAGTCGGTGGAGACGCCGCGAGCTGGGCGACCTCCTGCCGGCGCAGTCCGGGCACCCGGCGGCCCTACCCGCTCGTATCCGGCCACGAGATCGTCGGCGTCGTCGCCGAGGTGGGACCGGCCGTCACCCGCCACCGGGTGGGCGACCGGGTCGGCGTCGGCTGCATGGTCAACTCCTGTCGCGAGTGGGCCAACTGCCGCAACGACACGAGCAGTACAGCCTCAGCGGCATGACGCCGACCTACGGAGCCGTCGACCGGGACGGCACGATCCCCAGGGCGCTACGCCACCCACCTGGTCGTCGACGCCGACTTCGTCCTCCGGGTGCCGGACGACATCGACCCCGCGGCCGCCGCGCCGCTGCTGTGCGCCGGCATCACCACCTGGGCCCCGCTGCGCCGCTCGGGCGCCGGGCCGGGCAGGAAGGTCGCTGTCGTCGGCCTCGGCTGGCTCGGGCACATGGCCGTTCAGCTGGCCGCCGCCATGGAAGCGGAGGTGACGGTGCTGTCGCAGTCGCTGAAGAAGCAGGAGGACGGCTTCCGCCTCGGTGCCGACTCCTACACCAGCGACCCGGACACGTTCTCCCGGCTGGCCGGCCGGTTCGACCTCGTCGTCAACACCGTCAGCGCCTCGATCGACGTCGATGCCTACCTGTCGCTCCTGGCGGTGGACGGCGCGCTGGTCAACGTGGGCGCCCCGGCCGAGCCGCTGAGCCTCGACGTGTTCTCCCTCATCGGCGTACGCCGCACCTTCGCCGGCTCGATGATCGGTGGCGTCGCCCTGACCCAGGAGATGCTCGACTTCTGCGCCGAGCACGGCATCGGGGCCGAGGTCGAGGTGATCTCGGCCGACCGGATCAACGAGGCCTACGAGCGCGTGCTGGCCTCCGACGTCCGCTACCGGTTCGTCATCGACACCGCGACCCTGGGATGACCTCCGGCGGCTGACCCGCCCGGCCGGGCCGGTGGCGTCGCCCACCGACCCGGCCGGACGGCGGCGTCCGAGCAGCGGCTCGGACGCCGTTCATCGCCCTCGTGCAGCGCCGCACGGGACGGGTCACGGGTCTCAGCGAGGCGCTGGGACGACGCCTGGAAGTGCCGTTCGAAGGGCACGCCACCATCGCCGTGCAGGGGCAGGCACCTCGTCTTGCGTACTCGATGCCGCGTCCTGCTCCGTACTCGGTTTCTTCGCGTCCGTCTGGGAGCGCATCTCGTCGATGACGGGCCGCTCCGCGAGGTACTTCGCTGCCACGCTCATCGCCGCGGTCGGTGGTGTCGCGGTCTCCTCCACGACCGGCGGTTTCGCCAGGCTGAGCTCGATCTTCTCCGTCTCGGGGTGCGGAGCGGATGCGTCCTGTGCCGCGGGCTCCACGACGCCGGCGAGGCGGGCGATGGACGCCCTGGCCTCCTCGTAGCTTTTCTGGATGGCGGCCAGCTGCGGGGCGGCGATGTCGCCGCCCGCCGGCTCCCCGGCCGCTCCGTCCGGGCCTGTCGAGAGGACCTCGCCGTCCTGGCCTTCCCCGACAGATGCAGCATCTCCACGTTCCTCGACGGCGTCCGGCTGAGTCATGAGAGTCCCTCCTGTGCCGCTGAACCCTGCAGAACGCGGCGACGATCGACTGTGCCCGGGGAGACCGCGCCCCGTGCCGGAGGCACTGACCCCACGAAGGAAATACGGGCGGTTGCCGGGGCGCGGCCACCTCACTCCAGTCATCGCCGGAAGGCTCTCCAGGGGTCCGCGCTCGTACCGGGATCGACCGCGGCGCGAGAAGAGACCGCCGGAGCAGACCTGGCTGACCGCTGCTGGCCGACCGCGCCGATGGTCTCAGCCGTTGCCGCGACCGTTGCCTCGGGCGTTGCCGTTGCCGTTCCCGCTGTTGCCGGGCGCGGCCGTGGTCACGGGTGCGGCGGTGGTCTCGGGAGCGGTCGCGGTGCCGCCCTGGGCGTCTCCGCCCTGCTCCTGGGCCGGCGCGGGGGTGGGGGTGGGAACCGGGACGGGTGCGACGGCGGGCGTGATGGTCACGACCTGCCCCCGGGAGAGCCGGCCCACCGGCTCGACCCCGAGCACCGCGCCGGCTGGGGCTTCCGCCGTCTCGGTGGGCTGCACCTGCACCGACAGGCCCAGGCTCGTCAGCGCGGCCTCGACCTCCGCGACCGGGCGTCCCAGGTAGTCCCCCGCGTCCACCTCTACCGTCGAGACCGCCGGCACTCGGGGCGCCGCCTCAGGCGCCGGCGAGCGGTCCCCGCCCCACGAGAGCAGGCCGGCCACGACCGCCGCGAGAATTAGCAGCACGATCAGCGGCCTCAGGAACCGGCGGACCGGTCGACGGCCGGAGGCCGCATGCCTCGGCCCGGCGGTCGTGCCGCCGTCCGCCCGGCGAGGGTGCGCGGGCCCCCGCTCGAGTTGACGATCGGCCACCGTCAGGACCGTCGTTCCGTACCCGTCGGGCTGCGGGGACGAGTCTCGCTCGGCCAGGACGTCCTCCACAGCGCTCAGCAGGGCGGCGCCGTCCGGGAGGCGCTCGTCCGGATCCTTCACCAAGAGGCGCTCCACCAGCTGCCGCACCTCGTCCGGCACGTCGGCCGGCAAGGGATCGGGCGTCTGGTTGATGTGCATGAGGGCGGTCTGCAGGGGGCTCTCGCCCTCGAAGGCTCGTCGGCCGGCCAGGCACTCGTAGGCCACCATGCCGAGGGCATAGACGTCGCTCGCCGGACCGGCCTTGGCTCCCCAGACCTGCTCCGGCGCGAGGTACTGGGCCGTGCCCAACACCTCTCCGGTGCGGGTCAGCGGATCGCTGGCCTCGGTCCACGCGATCCCGAAGTCCGTGATCGTGACGGTGCCGTGCGGGCCCAGGATGAGATTGCCCGGCTTCACGTCGCGGTGGACGACGCCGGCCGCATGGGCTGCAGCCAGCCCTGCCGCGGTCTGCCGCATGATCTCCAGCGTCCACCCCGCGGGGAGCCTGCGTTCCCGCTGGAGCACCGTGGACAGCGCCTCGCCCTCGACCAGTTCCATCACCAGGTAGGCCAGCCGATCCACGCGACGACCGGGGGCGAGTTCCACCTCCCCGTAGTCGTGCAGCGCGGCGATGTTCGGATGGGCGAGTGCCGCGGACAGCCGGGCCTCGGTCCGGAACCGGCTCAGGGCGGCCGCGTTCCCGGTGTGGTCCCGACGGAGGACCTTGACAGCGACGGGCCTGCCCAGGACGACGTCCACGCCGCGCCACACCTGCCCCATGCCACCGGTCGCCAGGAGCTCGTCGAGCCGGTAGCGGTCACCGACCACGCGGCCGGCCTGCATGAGCCGCGCCGTGCCGACCCGGGGGAACGCGGCGAGACCCGCGGTGACCGACGCGTCCGCTGTCGGCTCGTCCAGGACATCGACCAAGGGGGACCACCTCACGGAGCAGCAATCGTCGTACAGCCAGGCAGGACACGCCTCCCCCGTTGCGACGTCACCGTGGCTCGTTCGTGATGTTGCCTGACGTCACACGCGACCCCGGGTCACGACACGCGTTGTCACGCCCTGACGCCGGAGCGTGGATGGCCGTGGATGGCCCGCCTCAGAGGACCGAGAATCCCGCGGAAAGGCCGGACCGGCCCGTGGCGCCGAGCAGGAGCGGACCGGCGACGCCCTCGGCGACGGCCAGGCCGGCGACGATCCGGAGCGCCTGCGCCGCAGCGGTGGCCGGGACGTCCGGGGGCACGCCGAGTGCCGTGGCGAGGTCGGCGGTGTGCACGGCCAGCTCGAACGTGCGGGTCGGCAGATAGTCCGCCAGCCGCATCCCGCCCGCGATCGTCGTCAGCAGTTCGTCACCGTCCCGTGTCTCGACCAGCGGCAGCACGCGCCCGGCGATCTCCGCCACGGCGGCGGGAGGATCGGCGCCCAGTGCAGTACCTGCCTCGCGTCCACGCGCCGCCACGGCCGGGCCGGCCGCGGTAGCTCTGGTGGCTCGGAAGTAGTCGACGGCGGACGCCACCTCGACGGCCGCGGCAGGGCGGGCGAGGTACGTCTCGACGGTCAGCAGCGAACGGCTCGTATGACCGACGAGGGCGCGGACGTCCCACTCCCCCAGGCCGGGCCGGTCCCACCGGTCCCCGACGAGGCCGGCCGTGCGGACGAACCACCCCGCCGCATCGGTGAACGCCCGACGGGAGTCGGCCCAGTCGAAGTCCATGCGTTGGCCCTAGCGCACCGTGTCGGCGCTCGACACGACCAGGCGCTTGCCCACCGTGGCGGCGTCCTCCGCGGCGTCGAGCATCGCCGTGGCCACGGTGGCGCGGGAGACCCTCGGCAGACCGCTGACCTTCGAGACCGTCGCGACGTCCCGCACGACGGCCGTGTCGCTCGGGGGGCCGTTGGTGAGCATGACCGGGTACACCGTGGTGACGTCCAGACCGGCGCCGGCGAGCCGCGACTCGGCGATCTCCTTGTCCCGGTGAACCGACCGTGCCGCCGTCCGGTACGCGATCTTCCCGAGCAGCGACGCCGACGCCATGGTGTCGCCGACCCCGAACGCCGACAGCAGCACGAGGCGGCGCACCCCCGCGGCGGCCATTGCCCGGGCGATGGGCGGGAGCATGCGCTGCATCAGATCGGTGCCGACCAGGTCCTTCGCCCGATTCGGCCCGAGCGCGCACAGGACGGCATCCGCCCCGGCGAACGCGGCCCGGAGCGCGGGCTCGTCCGTCAGGTTCCCACCCAGGACCCGCAGACCGGGCCGCTCGGAAAGGGCTCCGGGCCGGCGGACGTACGCGACGACCTCGTGGCCGCGATCGATGGCCTGGTCCACCAGCAACCGGCCGGTGGCCCCGGTGGCGCCGAGGACGACGAGCTTCACGACACCTCCTCACCTGTTCCACGGGCGCGCGGTGCAGCGCCGGTGCTGACGGCGCGCACCGCGTCGACGCCGCGGCCGTCCTTCCGCTGGTTGACTCGACGCATGGTGGAACCCCTGCCCGAGCCCGATCGGGAGATCGACCCGAACGAGCCGGTCCCCGACGATGCGGCCGAGCTGCTCCCTGACGCACCGGAGCCGCTCCCGCCCGCACCGGTCGAATCGACACCCGACGATCCCGGTGGTGATCCCGGGGGCGTGCCCGAGCCCGCCTGACCACACGGTCAGTGGACGTTGTCGCCCGTCCCCATCGCCTCGTCGACGGCCGTCTCACCCTGCGTGCGGACCGTGCCGGGCTGACCGGCTTCCTCTCCCGCGCCGCGAGGCGCCGACTCCTCGTCACCGGCGGGTTTCCGCGACACTTCTGGCTGCTCGCTCATCGAGTTCCTCCTCGTTGCGGTGCCCCCATGGTCCTCCTCGGCCGATCCGGTGAGACTGAGCCCCGGACCAGGTGTCGACGAAGGGGACTCGCGATGATGACCGTGGTGACCACGACGAGGCTGCGCCCCGGTGGAGAGGCGGAGTGGGACACGGCCATGCGCGAACGGTTCGACTCGGCACGCGGCCGCGCCGGGTGGATCTCGGGTCAGCTGCTCACCCCGGAGGGCGAGCCGGACACCCGGACCATCGTCGGTACCTGGCGCAGCCGGGAGGACTGGACGGCCTGGCACGACGACCCCGCGTTCCTGGAGCAGCGAGCCGTCCTCGAGAGGCTCGAGGTGGAGCCGAACCGGACCCAGTGGTTCGACGTCGTCGCCGACGCTCGCGCCGACACCTGACCGGGGGGAGAGCAGAGAGCTGCCCCGCGTGTCACCTGAGTGAGCGGCTCGCCAGCGGCGGTCAGGTTTCCGGGCCGATCCGCCCGCTCGAGTGGCACCCCTCCGGGGCCGATCTAGCGTTTCCGGGGTCCGGCCGGGTCGCCGTCACCGCTCGGGTGACGACCGACCGGACGCCGCCGAACCACCCGCCGGCGTACTCCGCCGGCATGGACCGGGGACCCACCGCACCACCGGGGTGAAGCGTCCGACGGCCTTCCGGGCCGCTGGATGCCGGGCGTCTTCCCGCCCGAACCCGTCAGCTAACTCGGCAGGCGGCCGTGGAAGAAGGGACGACCGCCGCACATGGCGCGTTCGCTCACCCCTGCCCGCCGTCCCCTCGTCACCGGGCGCCGAGCCCTCGTGGCCCTCCTCGCCGCCGGCGGTCTCGCGCTCACCCCGCTCCCCGCCTCCGCCGATCCGAAGCCGGCCACCTCCGCGGAGGCGGCGGCGCTCGTCGCGGCGCGCGCGCACGATCTCGAGGTCCTCACCGAGCAGTTCAACGAGGCACGGGAGGAGCTCGCTGCGACGCGCGAGGCCGCGGCGCAGGCCGCCGCGGAGGTCGCCGCCGCCGAGGCGGCGTTGGCCCAGGCCCGTGACCGCGTCCGCGTCGTCGCGTACGGCGCCTACACCGGCGAGCGGCTCGGTCCACTCGAGGCCGTCCTGACCAGCCGGTCCCGCGACGAGCTGCTCGACCGGATCGGCACTCTCCAGACGATCGCCGACCACAACGGCGGCGTGCTGGGCCGCGCACAACAGGCCACGGCCGACGCCGACCGGGCGGAGGTCTCGGCGCAGGAGGTCGCCGCCGACGCCCAGGCGCAGGCCGATCGATTGGCGGAACGGAAGGACGACCTCGACGCCCAGATCGCGGTCTACCAGGCGGAATACGAGCGGCTGAACGAGGAGGAGCAGCGCGCCTCCCGGGCCGCCGCCGAGCGGCACGCAGCAGAGCAGGCCGCTGCCGCGCAGGCGGCCGCGGCCGCCGCCCCGGGCCGGACGACCTCCCGCCCGGCACCCGCTCCCCCGCGGCCTGCGGCCACAGCCCCGGCGCCGGCGCCGGCGGCCCCAGTACTCGGTGGCAGCGCGGCCGCACGGACGGCGGTGGACACGGCGATGGCGCAGGTGGGCGATCCCTACGTGTGGGGAGCCGCGGGACCGAACGCCTTCGACTGCTCGGGGCTGGTCCAGTACGCCTACGCCGCCGCGGGCATCGGCCTGCCGCACTCGAGCCGGATGCAGTCGACGATGGGCGCGCCGGTCTCCCGGGGGGCCCTCCAGCCGGGTGACCTGGTGTTCTTCTACAGCCCGGTCAGCCACGTCGGGATCTACATCGGCAACGGCCAGATGGTCCACGCCTCGACGTCGGGCGTGCCGGTCAAGGTCGCCTCGATCGACTCCATGGGCAGCTACAACAGAGCTCGCCGCATCGCGGGCTGACCGGGACCCGGGGTGGTCGGTCGGTCAGCGCGGCGCGCTGACCCCGGCGGCCGGGACCGGCGAGGGCCCGAAGGCGGTGAGGAACCGGTCGCGGAAGGCGTCCATCCGCCACACCGGGGCGTCCCGGCCGGGCAGCATGCCGTCGTCCCAGCCCCACGACGAGGTCTGCTCCAGGACGGCCGGGTCGGCGGCGAGGATGGTGATCGGGACGTCGTGCGAGGCGTCAGGCCCGGTGATGACGGAGGCGGGCTGGTGGTCCCCGACCAGGATCATCACGAGATCCCGGTCCTGCTGGTGGAACGTCGTCACGAACGAGATCAGCGCGGTGAGCGAGTACTCGATCGACTCCGCGTACAACGCCCGGACCTCCTTCGTGTCCCCGACGACGTCGGTCGGCGCCAGTCCCTCGGCCGGCATGCCGTCGTACACCGACCCGTCCCCCAGCTCGTCCCAGTCCAGCAGCCGCGGCAGCGGCGTCCACGGCTCGTGCGACGTCACCAGATCGATCTCGGCCATCACCGGTGCATGACCCGGCGCCAGCTCCAGCCGCTGGAAGGCGGCGAGGGTGTACTGGTCGGGCACCGCCGCGAAGCTGAACTTGGGGCCCTCGTACCCGACGTCGTGCCGGTCGTAGTCCTCGTCGAAGCCGTAGAAGGCCCGCCCCTCCGGCCAGGGGTCGCGGTTCGACGGCACGTCGACGACGGTCCGCCACCCGGCCCGTTCGAAGGCGCGGGACAACGTGAAGTGGTCGCTCTCGAGCAGCTGGTCGTGGCGCTGCTGGGTGTCGATCCACAGGCCGGAGTGCAGCGTGGCGTGGGCGAGCCAGCTGATCCCGGCGAACGTCGGCGAGGTCACGAACGCGCTGCGGGAGGAGAACCCCGCAGCCGCCAGCGTGTCCGTGCCGTCGTCCAGCAGCTCCCGGATCTCCGGCGCGAACGATGATCCCTCGACCGCGACCCGGCCGTAGCTCTCGACGAAGACCACGACCACGTCCTTGCCCCGCAGCCCGGTGAGCAGCTGCTCGCCCGGCACCGTGCTCCATGGGTCGGCGGCGGCCAGCTGATCGCGGAACACGGAGAGATCGCCCAGGTCGTGGGCGGTGTCGCGGACGTGGTCCACGGCCAGTGCGGCCGTCCCCCGGGAGGCCACCGGGATCCCCGGGACCAGCTGGACACCGGCGACGACGCAGACCAGCCAGACGATCCCCAGCGAGCCGACCGTGCGGGCCGCGACCATCCGTTGTCGCGCTGCCACCCGGCAGATCCGGACCACCGCCAGCGCCACCACCGCGGGCACCGCGAGCAGCAGCACGACGGCACCGACGACGGCCGCGTCCGCCCAGCCGGGACCGAACGAGTCGTGGAGCATCACGGTGGCCGGATCGACCAGCCGCCAGTCGTTCACCGGGTTGAACGGCCGGTGCAGCACCTCGTAGAAGCCCAGGTCGAGCATCCGCACGACCGCGAGCAGCCCGAGCAGCACGCCGAGCACCACCGCGACCGGCCGGAGCCGGCGCGGTGGCAGCAGCAGGGCGAGCCCGACGACGACGAGGATCTCGACGGGGATGCGCAGGAAGGCCACCGGGGTGAGGTGGACGAGCCGCTCCGGGGCGACCAACACCGACCAGACGATCAGGACGGCGAGCGCCGTCAGCACCGCCGACAGCACCCTCCGCCGCCGCGGGGCGGTGCCCGCGGCCACGTCACGCATGGACCGACCCGACCGCCGTCGGTGCGAGGTCGCTCTCGGTCCCCGGACGGTGACGCCACAGCCACCGCACCTCTCGTCCGAACGACTCGGCGAGCAGCGCCGCCACCAGGACGAGGACCAGGACGGCGACGACTCGGGGCAGGACGCCCGCGGCGACCGCGGTCAGCACGATGCACTGGACGACCGCCACGACCTTGCACCAGTAGCGCGGCGGCACCGGGCCGCGCAGCCAGGGCAGTGCCCTACGGGCGAGCACCAGGGCGTAGTGGGCCGACCCGATGGCGAGGACCCACGGACCCAGCGAGCGGGCCACGAACGTGCTCAAGAGGAGGACGAGAACCGAGTCGACCTCCATGTCGAAGCGGGCCCCGACCGCCGACGCCGTCCGGGTGTGCCGGGCGACGCGGCCGTCCACCGCATCCAGCGCGAGCGCGACGGCCGCGAGCAGGGTCAGAGCGCCGACCGCTGTCGACCCCCGGAACGAGTCGGTGACCAGCGCCGCGACGCCGCCGACGAGCACCGACCGCACCAGCGTGACCAGATCCGCCGGTCCCAGGGCCGCCGCGCCGGAGCGGAGCAGGGCACGCGCCAGCAGACCGACCACTCCTCCGCCGTAGACCAGTCCGGCGACCGCGCCCGTCCCGCCCAGGCCGACGGTTCCGGCCAGGCCCGCCAGCACCGCGACCTGCGCGACCAGCCCGGCGAGCAGGCTCCGGTGAACCGTCAGCACGGCACCTCCGTGTCGATAGGTACGTCACGGAACACGGAACGCGAGACGATGCGGTTCATCTCACGCGTCGGGGAGGTGCGGCCGGGTGCCACGAGACGCGCACGCATCCTCGCGGTACGGGGCGGCCTGCGGTCGGATCCCCGTCGCGACGTCATGACGACGGTCCACGTCGTGCTCCCCGATGGCATCGACGACCCCGCGCGACCCAGCGGCGGCAACCGGTACGACCGGCGGGTGTGCGACGGGCTCACCGCCCTGGGATGGGACGTCCGCGAACTCGTCGTCCCGGGGCCGTGGCCCCGGCCCGACGCGGCCGCCCTCTCCGCGCTGGCGACGTCGGTCGGGTCCGTACCGGACGGCGGACTCGTCCTCGTCGACGGGCTGATCGCCTCCGCCGCTGCCGCCGTCCTGGTGCCGGAGTCCGGCCGGCTGCGGCCCGTGGTGCTGGTCCACATGCCCCTGGGCGACGTCGACGTCCCCGCCGACGCCGAGAGCGCCGTCCTCGCGCACGCCCGCGCCGTCGTCACGACCAGCGGGTGGACCCGCGAGCGGCTGCTCGACCGCTATCCGCTGTCCCCGGAGCGGGTGCTGGTCGCCCGACCCGGCGCGGACCTGGACGACGAGGCGCCCGGCACGCCCGACGGGAGCCGGCTGCTCTGCGTCGGCGCCGTCGTCCCGCACAAGGGGCAGGACCTGCTGCTCGACGCGCTGCGAGGCATCGAATCGCGGCGGTGGAGCTGCACCCTCGTGGGGGCGCTCGACCGCGATCCCGCCTTCGTCGAGCGGCTCCGTCGCGACGCCGCCGAGTCCGGGATCCTCGACCGGATCTGCTTCGCCGGGCCACGGGTCGGTGCGGAACTGCGCCGGGAGTACCGGGCCGCGGACGTGCTTGTCCTGCCGTCCCGGCTCGAGGCCTACGGGATGGTCGTCACGGAGGCCCTGGCGGTGGGGCTGCCGGTCGTGGCGGCCGCCACCGGTGGGGTGCCCGAGGCGCTGGGGCACACCGTGGGGGGCCTTCCGGGCGTGCTCGTGCCGCCCCGCGACGCGGACGCCCTGCGGGAGGCGCTCCGCTCGTGGTTGACCGACGCCGGTCTGCGGGCGCGCCTGCGCGGGGCTGCCGGCGAACGACGGCAGGCGCTGGAGGGCTGGGACGCAACGGCCCGGCGGGTGGCGGCGGCGCTGCTCGAGGCGGGCGGCGAGCCGGTCCTCCCCGTGGTCCGGTCGGCCGGGCCATGAGCGGCGGAGCCCAGCGGGCGTGGGCGTGGGCGCAACCGTTCGGTGGTGCCGCGATCCTCGCCGTGCTCGTCTGGCGCCTGGGCACCGGTCCCTTCCTCGACGGGGTGCGCCAGGTCAGCGTCTGGTCGCTGCTGGCCGCCACGTCGATCACGGTGCTGACCACCGTCTGTTCGGCGTGGCGGTGGCGGACCGTCGCCCGGGGCCTGGGCGTCGGCCTGCCGCTGGGCACGGCGATCGCGGCGTCCTACCGGTCGCAGTTCCTCAACAGCGCGCTGCCCGGCGGCGTGGTCGGCGACGTCCATCGCGGGATCCGGCACGGCCTGGACGCCGGGGACCTCGGTCGCGGGCTGCGTGCCGTCGCGTGGGAGCGCGCAGCCGGCCAGGTCGTCTTCGTGGTGCTGGCGGTGACCACGCTGCTCCTCCTGGACTCCCCGGTGCGCCCGGCGATGGGATGGGTTGCTGCCGCCGTCGTCGTCGGCGCACTCGGCACGGTGCTCGCGCTCCGGGCTCTGCCGCGGCTCGGACCCTCCCGGCGGGCACGGACGGTCCGCGCCGCACGCGCCGACATCCGGGGCGGCCTTCTCGCGCCCCGGGCCTGGCCGGTCATCGCGGTCACCTCGGTGGTCGTCGCGGCCGGCCACGCCGGCGTCTTCCTGGTCGCGGCGTGGACCACCGGATCGAGCGCATCCGTCGCCCAGCTGTGGCCGTTGGCCATCCTGGTGCTGCTCGCGATGGTGGTGCCGCTCAACGTCGGCGGGTGGGGGCCGCGGGAGGGCGTGGCCGCATGGGCCTTCGCGGCCGCCGGCCTCGGGGCGGCTCAGGGCGTCGCCACCGCTACGGCCTACGGCGTGATGGGCCTCGTCGCGACCCTGCCGGGTGGGCTGGTGCTGGCCGGCGACCGGATACGTCGCGGCCGGGCCGGGCGTCGCTCGGGCGCCGGACGGCTCGCCGAGCTCCCGGTTCCCTGAGCGCGGGGACCATTCCCAACCCCCCGGCCCCGGAGCATCCTGGGCCGATGGCGGACACCACCGCGGAGAAGAGCATGGCGATCCCGCTGACCGCCTTCGGCGTCGGTGCAGTGGTCGCCCTCCTCGTCGGGGTGTTCGGCCGGGTGCACGACCCGACGCTGAACGGCACCACCACCCTCGGCTACTCGACGGTCCTGGCCATGAAGACCGTGGTCGCGACCGCCATCGGGGTGCTCGTGGTCGTCCAGCTGATCACCGCGCTGTGGATCTACGGCAAGCTCGGGACCCGGGCGCCGTCCTGGCTCGGCACGGTGCACCGCACGACCGGTGGCACCGCCCTGGTGCTGGTCCTGTTCGTCGCCTACCACTGCCTGTGGTCGCTCGGCCTCGAGGTGGGGCGGCTGCCGGACGGCGAGAAGGTGAGCACGCGGACGCTCGTGCACGGTCTGCTCGGCTGCGCCGTCATGGGCGCCATCGTGGTGAAGATCGTCGCCGTCCGGTCCCGGCGCGCACCCGGGTGGTTCCTGCCGGTGGCCGGCGGACTCCTCTTCACCCTCCTCGTCCTGGCCATCCTCACGTCGGCCGCCTGGTACATCACGACGAAGGGCTGGCCCAGCCAGGCCGGGTGAGGCCGGACGGCCGCCTCACGGACGGCGGGGTGTCGGCGTGCCCTCCACCCGGGCCTTCAGCGCGGCGTTCATCGCGGTGAAGGCCGCCAGCCGGTGGCGGTTCAGGGAACGGACGAGCAGGGGCGCCAGCACTCCCCCGAACCGGTCCTGCAGCCACAGGCGCGCACCGCCGTCGTGCTCGTCGATGGTCATGGTGTGCTCGACCGTGAACAGCCCCGGCAGGGCCAGCCGGTCGAGCCTGCTGCCCAGCCGGAGCCGGCGGAAGGGAACCACCTCGAGGACGGTGGGCCGCAGTCGCCCCGGCAGGAGGGCACTCGCCCGCGGCACGCTGACCGTCAGCCGGCTGCCGACCACCCACTCCCCCTCCGCGCGGGTGACGAACGGATTCCACTCCGCGTAGGCGGGCAGATCGGTGAGCACCGCCCACACGCGCTCGGGGGTGGCGTCGATGTCCACGAACGTTCGCAGTTCGGCCGTCATCGGAACGACCCCCTCGCGGCGGCGGGCGCCCCGGTCAGGTCCTCCGGGTCGGCGGATGCGTTGGCCACGTCGAATGCCATCAGCACGTCGTCGCCGGCGAGGAACACCGACCGGTTGACCAGCCGGATGCCGTCGGCGATGCGGTCCACGCCGAGCGGCCCGACCGCCTCGATGCCCGTGCCGATGATGGTCGGCGACAGCGACACGACGACGCGGTCGGCCGCCCCCGCGCGCAGCATGGAGGTGAGCACGCGACCGCCACCCTCGACCAGCAGTGACGAGACCCCGAGCGAGAGCAGCAGGCGCAACACCTCGTCGACCCGCAGGCCGTCCGGCCCGGCGGGCACGTCCCGGACCGTGACGCCCGCCGCCGCCAGCGCCCGGCGGCGCCCCGGATCGGCATCCGGCCGGCACAGGATCACGGTGGCGGCGTCCTCGGACAGCACCTTCGCCGTCAGCGGCGTGCGCAGCGACGAGTCCAGGACCACGCGCAGCGGCGATGCCCCGGGGACCATCCGCACGGTCAGCTGCGGGTCGTCCTGCAGCAGCGTGTTCGCCCCGACGAGGACCGCATCGCAGCCGGCCCGCATCGCGTGCGCGACCTGCCGCTCCGGTTCGCCGCTGATCCACTTCGCGTCGCCGGTGCGGGCGGCGATCCGGCCGTCGAGCGTCTGGGCGTACTTCAGGACGACGTAGGGCCGGTCGGCCCGGGGGGCAGGCGAGCCGAGCAGGCGGCCCACGTCGACCGGTGCGACCGGGAACTCCTCCAACCCGGGGCCCGTCGGCCGGAGATGTCCGAGCCGCGCCTGCTTGGTCTCCAGGTACCCCCGGTTGTGCCGGTTCGGCGTGGTGCGCAGCGGGTGCAGCGACTCGACCGGAACCCCATGGCGTCGGAGGCCGGCCGCCTTGCCGGGGTTGTTCGTCAGCAGCCGCACCGACCGCACGCCGAGGGATTCGAGGATCGCGGCCGCGTCGCCGTAGTCCCGGAGGTCGGCATGCAGTCCGAGCCGCAGGTTGGCGTCGACGGTGTCGGCGCCCGCGTCCTGCTCCACGTAGGCCCGCAGCTTGTTCACCAGTCCGATCCCCCGGCCCTCGTGGCCGTTGAGGTAGAGCACGACGCCTCGCCCCTCGGCGGCAACGGTGCGCAGCGCCGACCGCAGCTGGATCCCGCAGTCGCAGCGCAGCGAGCCGAGGGCGTCCCCGGTCAGGCACTCCGAGTGCACGCGGGTGAGCAGTGACCGCCCGTCGCCGACCTCGCCGAACACCAGCGCGAGGTGCACGTGCCCGGAGGGGCTCTCGAAGGCCCGGGCCTGGAATTCGCCGTAGGGGGTGGGGATGGGCGCCGACGCCGCCTCGCGGGGCGTCCATCGGTCGCCCAGCTCCGGTGCAGCATCCATGCGCCCGACTCCTCGTCCCCGTGTCTACCGGGACCACGGACGCTACCGTCGCGCGGTTCGATGAGCGGCGAATCCGGCGTGGAGGTGAGGGAACGTGCAGGCCGTCCGATTGCAGTTCGTGGCCCCGCGGCGGGTCGAGCTCGCGCCGGTCGACCTGCCCGAACCCGGTCCCGGCTCCCTGCTGGTGCGCACGCGTTACTCGGGGATCAGCACCGGCACGGAGCTGCTCGCCTACCGGGGGCTGCTCGACCCCGACCTCCCCCTCGACGAGCGGATCGGCTCCCTCGGCGGCACGTTCGCCTACCCGTTCCCGTACGGCTACAGCTGCGTCGGCGAGGTCGAGCGCTCGGCCGGCTCCGTCGCGCCGGGCACCCAGGTCTTCGCCTTCCATCCGCACCAGGACCGCTTCCTGATCGGCGAGGACGACGTCGTCCCCCTGCCCGCGGACGCCGACCCGCGGACGGCCACGCTGCTGCCGTACGTGGAGACCGGTCTGCAGCTCGGCCTCGATGCCGGGCCGGTGGCGCACGAGACCGTCGTCGTGCTGGGTCTCGGCGTGGTCGGGGTGATCACCGCGCTGCTGCTGCAGCGGAGCGGCGCCACCGTGGTCGCCGCCGATCCGTCCGGCGAGCGCCGGGAGCTGGCCACCTCCCTCGGCATCCCCGCCGTCGACCCGGCCGAGCTGCCGTCGCGCCTGCCGACGGGGGGCGTGCCGCTCCTCCTCGAGCTGTCCGGCTCCCCCACGGCCCTTCCCGGTGCGCTGGACCTGCTCGCCCACGAGGGCACCGCCCTGGTGGGCTCGTGGTACGGCCGTCAGCAGGTCGAGCTGCCCCTCGGTGGTGCGTTCCACCGGCGTCGGCTGACGATCCGCAGCAGCCAGGTCTCGACCATCCCCGCCGCGCTGTCCGGCCGCTGGGACGTCGCCCGCCGCCGCCGGGCCGCCGTCGCCCTGCTCGGCGAGCTCCCGCTGGGCGCGCTCGCCACCACGGAATTCCCGTTCGCGGAGGCTGCCGCCGCCTACCGGGCGCTGGACAGCCGGGAACCGGGTGTCTTCCACGTCGCGCTGCGCTATCAATAGCCCCGTGTACGAGACGGGGACGGCGCTGCAGGTCCGAGCCTTCCACGTCATGCCCGGCATGCCGCCCCCCGAGGGCGAGCGGCACTCGCACGACTACCGGCTCGACGTCGTCGTCCGCCGGGACGACCTCGACGAACGCGGCATGGTGGTGGATCTCGACCTGCTGGACCAGGCGCTGCGGAACGCCGCAGCCCGGGTCGACGGCGTGGACCTGGAGCAGGTCGTCGACGCCGAGGCCGTGACGGTCGAGGTGTTCGCCCGGTGGGTGCACGACCAGGTGTCCGCCGCGCTGGGCAGCCTGCCCGGTGTCACGCTGGCCGTCCGGGTCTGGGAGTCGCCGGTCGCGTTCGGCGGCTACACGTCCGCCCTGTGAGCCCGACCGGACGACGGCTCGCCCGGGCCCTGGTCGGGCCGATGCCGGTCCCGCTCGCGGACGCGCTCCGGCGCGCCCTCGCCCCGGGCGCCGGGACGTCGCCGCCGGCCCAGGCCCGACGGGCGGTGCTGCGCCGGCTGTACCGGGGTGGGATACCGCGCGCGGTCTCGAGCTTCCGCCTCGTCGACAACCCGGATCTGGAGTTCGTCGCCGTCGACTCGCAGGTCCTCGAGCAGCTCTACTGGGGCGGCGAGGACGGTTGGGAGCCCGAGCTGCTGCCCTGGTGGCGGGCCTTCTGCCGCACCTCGCGCGCGGTGCTCGAGCTGGGCACGAACGTCGGGTACTTCGCGGTGCAGGGCGCCCGGGTCGCGCCCGGCGTGCGCTACGTCGCCGTGGAGCCGCATCCGGTCTCCGCCGGGATCTGCCGGACCCACCTCGCCCTCAACGGGGTGACCTCGGTGGATGTCGTCGAGGCGGCGGCGGTCGCGGACGCCGCCGCCTCGGTGTCCCTGCTCGTCCCGGCCGACCAGGCGGCCACCCCCACGGTCGCGTTCCTGTCACCCGACACCGAGCTCCCCGCGGACATGGCCGGGGACGGTCCCGCCGTCGTCGACGTGCCCGCCGTCGACGTCCGGAGCCTGCTCGACGGCGTCGACCTGATCAAGATGGACGTCGAGGGGCAGGAGCACGTCCTGCTCGCCGCCCTCCGCGGGTACCTCCGCGAGCGGCGGCCACCGCTGTTCGTCGAGGTCCTGCCCGGGACCGTACAGCTGCGGGCCCTGCTGGCCGACCTGTGCGCAACGGACGGCTACCGGTGCTACGCGCTGAGCCGGCAGGGGCCGGTCGAGCTCGACGGGGAACGGCTGGCCACCGTCCGCCTGATGGACGAGTACGGCTGCCAGGACGTTCTCCTCTGCGCCGGTGACCTGCCGCGCGCGTCAACCGAGCCGAACGGTGTGCGCTGACGGGCACTTCTCCGGTCGGAAACTGCCCATCCGCGCACGCCGTTGCGGTTCGTCGCCCTCCCGGTCAGGCGTCGAGGTCCTTGCGCTGGAGCGGCCGGTTCGCCGGTCCCTGGATCACGGACCCGTCGAGCCCGAACCTCGAGCCGTGGCAGGGGCACTCCCACGCGCGTTCGGCGTCGTTGAAGTGGACGATGCAGCCCAGGTGCGTGCACCTCGCCGACAGCGCGGTGACGGCGCCGTGCTCGTCGCGGTAGAACGCGCGCTGCTCACCGCCCATCCGGACGACGGCTCCGCTGCCGGCGGCGATGTCGTCCACCGAGTCCACGTGAGACGCGCGGATCCGGTCACCGACGAAGTGGCGGGCCACCTCGGCCTGCAGCTTGAGCATCGGACCGGCCTCCCGCAGGGGGTGCAGCCGGCGCGGGTCGTACAGGTCGGCCCACGGCAGCCGGTCACCGGCGATCGCGGCGGCCAGCAGCCGGCCCGCCATGATGCCGGTGCTCATGCCCCAGCCGCCGAAGCCGGTGGCGACGTGGACGTGCTCGGCACCGGGGTGGAACGGCCCCACGAAGGGCACCCCGTCGGTGGTGGAGTTGTCCTGGGTCGCCCACCGGTAGGCGATCTCCACCCCGGGGAACCGGTCCCTGGTCCAGGCGAGGAGTCGCTCGAACCGCTCGGTCACGTCCGCGGTGCCCGGGGGAAAGTGCTCGCCGGTGACGATCAGCAGGCGCCGGCCGTCCCCGTACGGCGCGGTGCGGACCGAGCGGGTGTTCTGCTCCTGGGTGATGTAGATGCCGGCCGGGTCGCGGTGCGCGGAGAGAGGCCCCGCGACCACGAACTCGCGCCGCGGGCTGAGGCGCGTGAACAGCAGCGCCCGGTCGAAGACGGGATAGTGCGTCGCGACGACGACGTCCCGGGCGACCACCGTGGAGCCCTGCTCGGTGGTGACCCGGCAGGGCTCCCCCTCCTCGAGCCCGACCGCCCGTGTCCGCTCGAAGACGGAGCCGCCGCGGCGGGTCAGGTCGTCGAGCAGGCCGAGCAGGTACTTGCGCGGATGGAACTGCGCCTGGTCCTCGACCCGGATGGCCCCGGCGACGGGGAACGGCAGTCCCGTTTCGGTGGTGAAGGAGGCGCGCAGGCCCGCCTCGCCGGCCGCCTCCACCTCGTCGCGGATGTCCTGGAGGGCGGCCTCGGACTCGGCGTAGGTGAACCCGGGGACCCGCTCCAGGTCGCAGTCGATGCCGAGCTCCCCGGACAGGGTCACGGCCCGCTCGACGGCCGACTGCTGCGACTCCGCGTAGAGCCGGGCGGCCTCCCTGCCGAAGGCCCTGGCGACCTTCGCGTACACCAGCGTGTGCAGGGACGACAGCTTCGCCGTCGTGTAGCCGGTGACGCCGGTGAGGACGCGGTCCGCCTCGAGCACGGCGACGGTGCGCCCCGTGGCCGCCACCTCCCAGGCGGTGCACACGCCGGCGATCCCGCCGCCGACCACGGCGACGTCGACCTCCGTCCCCGCGGCCAGCGGCGGGTAGGACGTCGCGGGCGTGGAGTCGATCCAGTACGACTCCAGCGTTCCGGGCAGCATGCCGAGATAGTGCTCCCGGCCGCCCGATGCGTGCACCCGGTGGAGCCCGCCGGCGGTTCGGCGCCTACCCGGACGAGGCCCGGGCGACGGCGAGGTGCTGCGCGACGACCTCGCCCAGCGACACCGTGTCGACGGCGGCCGTGACGATCGTGGCCCCCTCGGCCGCGAATCCGGCGGCCGCCTTCCCGCTGTACGCGTGCACGCCAACCGGCAGCCCCGCCGCGGTGGCCCGGGCGATGATGGAGGACAGGACGCCGCGCAGCTCCGCCTCGTGGTCCGCGCCGGTCAGCTCCAGGGAGAGCGAGAGGTCGCCCGGGCCGACGTAGATGCCGTCCAGCCCGTCGACGGCGAGGACGGCGTCGAGGTCGTCGAGCGCGGTCGCCGTCTCGACCATGACGATCACCAGCGGCTCGTCGGCGCCACCGGAGAGCCGCCCGATCGACCGGCCTCCGGCCGGGGCGTACCGGCACGCGGCGACGATCTCCCGGGCGTGCCCGGCGTCGCGCACATTGGGCACGAGAACGCCCCGGGCGCCCAGGTCCAGCGGCCGGCCGATGTCGGCGAAGAGCGGGCTGCGCGCGCGGACGAGCGGTACCGCGCCGGCCCCGGTGATGACGGCGGTGATCCCCGGCAGCTCGGCTTCGGCCACCGCACCGTGCTGCAAGTCGACGACGACGAAATCGGCGCCGGCCCGCGCCAGCACCTCCCCGGTCACCGCCCCGGGCAGCAGGCTCCACAGGCCGTGACAGGGCTCCCCTCGCGACCACCGCCGCCGCAGGTCGAGCTCACTGATCGCCATCCGCCGTCCGTCCTCCGCGTTCCGGTCCCGACCACCGATTCCCGTGGCCGACCCGATCGTGCCCGACCGGCCGGCACCGCGACGTCCTAACCTCGGACCAGTGAGCGGAGAGCGGGGCGCAGCGGCGGCGGGTGTGGGGTTCCGGTCCGAGCGCGGGCCGGTCCTGATCGGGATCATGCTGTCGACGGCGCTGGTGGCCATCGACGCGACCGTCATCGCCACCGCCGTCCCGTCGGTGGTGGCCGAGCTCGGCGGATTCGCCGAGTTCCCGTGGCTGTTCTCGGTGTACCTGCTGGCGCAGGCGGTGACGGTCCCGGTCTACGGCAAGCTGGCCGACGTCTTCGGCCGCAAGCCGGTGATGCTCGTCGGCATCGGCCTGTTCCTCGTCGGCTCCATCCTGTGCGGAATGGCGTGGAGCATGGGCGCGCTGATCGCGTTCCGCGCGGTGCAGGGCCTGGGCGCCGGCGCGGTCCAGCCGATGTCGATGACCATCGTGGGTGACCTGTACTCGCTGGAGGAACGAGCGAAGGTGCAGGCCTACATCGCCAGCGTGTGGGCGATGTCGTCGGTCGTGGGCCCGACGCTGGGCGGAGTCTTCTCCGAGTACGTCAGCTGGCGGTGGATCTTCTTCGTCAACATCCCGCTCTGCCTGATCGCCGCGGCGGCGATCGGCCTGCGGTTCCACGAGCGGGTCGACCGGCGCCGTCCGCGGATCGACTACGCGGGAGCGGGAGTGCTCACCGTCGCACTGACGCTGCTGATCCTGGGCCTGCTCGAGGGCGGCCAGGCCTGGGCGTGGTCCTCCCCGCAGAGCGTCGCCGTCCTCGTGGGCGGTGCGGTCCTGCTCGTGCTCTTCGTGGGGATCGAGCGCCGGGCGGCGGATCCGGTCGTCCCGTTGCGGCTGCTGCGCAACCGCCTGCTGGTCGCCACCAACCTCGTCGCGGCCTGCGTCGGCGCCGTCCTCCTAGGCCTCACGTCGTACGTGCCGACCTACGTGCAGGACGTGCTGGGCACCGGCCCGCTGGTCGCCGGGTTCGCCCTGGCCGCGCTGACGCTCGGCTGGCCGATCTCGGCGTCGCAGTCGGGCCGGGTCTACCTCCGGATCGGTATCCGGTCGACGTCGGCCATCGGCGCCGCGGTCGTGGTCCTCGGCTCCGCGCTGCTCCTGCTGCTCGACGAGTCAACGAGCGTGTTCCAGGTCGGGACGACGTCGTTCGTCATCGGCCTCGGCATGGGCTTCGCCGCGGCGCCGACACTCATCGCCGCGCAGTCGGCGGTCCAGTGGCAGCAGCGCGGCGTGGTGACCGGCTCGAACATGTTCTTCCGCTCCGCGGGCAGCGCCGTCGGGGTCGCCGCCTTCGGTGCGATCGTCAACGCGACCCTCCGCGGGTCCGGCGTCGAGGGCGACCGGGTGACGCCCGAGGCGCTCACCGCCGCGGTGCACAACGTCTTCCTCGCGACCGCGGCGCTGGCGGTGGTCATGCTGGCCGCGGTGCTGCTCATGCCGCGCGACCGGGCCCGGGGCCGGGCTCCGGCACCGGAGACGGTCGAGGCCGCCGCCGGCTGACCGGGGCCCGGGCCCTCGGGCCTGCGTCGGTCAGACCTGGCTGACGCCGATGCCGTACTGCTCCCATAGCGGACCGACCACCTCCGGCGAGAGGCCACCGGCCGCCGTCGCGGCGGCCTGGACGGCCGGGAAGTACTTCTCGAACCCGCCCGGCGCGTACACGCCGAGGTACACGCCGGGCTCGTCGGCGCTGGCGTTGCGCCAGGCGAACGGCGTGCCGTGGGGAAGGACGACGACCTCGCCGGCGTACGGGCTGCGGGAGCGCGAGCGCGACGTCGTCGGTCTGGTGCTGCGGGGCGAGAGCAACCGGTCGGCCGCCCGCGCGCTGGGCATCAGCGAGCACACCGTCAAGGAGCACCTGAAGTCGGTCTTCGCCAAGGTCGGCGTCTTCAGCCGCAGTGAGCTGGCGGCGCGGCTGCTGCACGAGCAGTACCTGCCCCGACGGAACGCCGGGGTGCCCGCCGGGTCGGCCGGCTGGTTCCGCGAGACCGCCTGAGACCCGTCGAGGAGGCCCGACCTAGGCGGGTGCGTCCTCGTGGTCGGTGACGGGCCCCGGGTCCTTCTTCGACCGCGACTCCAGGTAAGCCTGCCACTCGGATCGCCCGCCCCCGGACGTCCGGGCCGCCGAGATCAGCAGGAACGCCACGCCGACCGCCATCACGATCACCACGATGGTCACGACGATCTCCCAGCCGAACAGCACCGGGACGGTCATGCTGCCGGGAGGCCGGGGAGTCGGAGCGGGCGCCATGGGCCCAGGGTGCGTCAGCACCGGGCCGGCCGGAACACCGTCGGACCGTCCGGTCACCCGCCCGAGCGACGTCACGCAGCGTGCGCGCTGAGCGGCCCGGCCATCAGATCGGGCGTCTGGCCTCGCCACACCGGGTGAGGCACGTCTCGGAACCGCTCCGTCCTGTCCGGTGCGGCCGTAGCGTTCTCGGTCTTGTACCCGGACTGCGAGGGGAGGCAGGTGGGATGAGCGCCGAGCTGTACCCCGACTGGGACGTCAGCACGCCCAACGTCGTGGAGTTCCCGCGACCGACGGAGGTGGAGGACCGCCCGCGACCGAACGTCTCGGGTGATCTGCCCACCGTCTTGCAGGCCGCACCGATGTTCCGCCGGGCCGTGATCGGCTACGACCGCTTCCAGGTCGACACGTACGTGCAGTGGGCGGAGGACGAGATCGTCACCGCCGAGCGGGAGCGGGAGCACCTCCTGGCCCGCCACCTGGCGACCCAGACGGCCCTCGAGGAGGCCCGGCGGCTGCTCTCCCACTCGTCCAGTGGCGGGGAGTTCCTCCGGCTCTCCGACCGGATCGGTTCGATGCTGGCCGCGGCGGCCGACCAGGCGGAGAGCATCCGGGCCGAGGCGGAGAGCATGCGGGCCGAGGCCGCGGCCGACCGGTCCGCTGCCTGCGCCCAGGCGGAGCGGACCCTGGCCGACGCTGAGATCGAGGCCGAACGGGTGGTGGCCGAGGCGGGATTCCTGGCCGACCAGATGGCCGCCCGGGCCCGACGGACCGTCGCCGCGGCCGAGCGCACCGCCGAGGCTGCCCGCGCCCAGGCCGTGGCGCGCCTGGAGCAGGTGCGGGTGGTCGAGCAGCGCGCTGCGGACGACGCCGAGCGGATCCGGCACGAGGCCGGGGAGCACGCGCTCGCCGCCCGGCTGCAGGCCAAGGGCGAGGTGCTCGAGATCCTCACCACCGGGCGGGAGGAGCGGCGGCGGGCCGACGCCACGGCGACCGCGATCCGGCAGCGCCTGGACCAGGAAGCCTTCCTGCGGCGCGGCGTGCTCCTGTCGGAGATCGCGGAGCTGGAGCACCGCCGCGCGGTCCTCCGTGCGGAGGTGCAGCGGCTGGCCGGAGCGGTCGCCGGGCCGACCGGCCGGCGGCGGGCCCTCCACCTCCGTCGGATCGCCGAGCGACTCCGGTGGCGGCACCGGTTCCTGCGGACGCCCTGACGCACGGCTGCGCCTGACCTGCGGCCGGGCGGGCGGCTCAGTACGGTCGCCTCACCACCAGCCCGACGGAGGTGCCCGTGCCCGACCAGCTCCCCGCGTCCGCGGACTGGTCGGTGCGGGCCATCGCGGCGGCGAACCGCGTCAAGAACCGCGCGAACCGGACCGCCTCGGCCCGGGCCCGGAAGCTCGGCTGGACGGTCGCGGCCCTGGGCTACCCCGGCTACGCCGCTCAGGGCCGCGCGCGGGTGCTGGGCCGGCTGCTGCTCGCCCCGGCCGGCACCGACCCGAACGCCCGCCGCGACATCCCGGGCTGGCGGCGTCTGCTGACCCTGGAGCAGCCGTTCGGCGAGATCGACGTCAGCGTCGGGAGCCTCCGGGTGCGGGCCCGCGCCGACGAGTCGGGCCTGATCGATGTCACGGTCCCCGTCGAGCTGCCACCCGGACCCGGCTCGGCGCTGCTGCACGTGGAGGGCCGGCCGCCCGTTCCCGCGCCGGTACACGTCGCCTCCCCCGAGGTCGACCGCGGCATCGTCTGCGACATCGACGACACGGTCTGGATCACGGGGATCCGGCATCCGCTGGGGGCCGCGTGGCGCACCTTCGCGGGCAACGGGTCGACCCGCCGTCCGGTGGACGGGATGTCGGCCCTGCTGAGCCGGCTCGTACAGAGCGCGCCGTACGAGCCGGTCGTCTACCTGAGCAACGGGCCGTGGAACATGGCCGGCCCGATCACCGCCTTCCTGGAGCGCCACGGCTTCCCGCCCGGCGCGCTCCTCCTCACCGACTGGGGCATCAGCACGAGGGCGTGGTTCCGCAGCGGCCGCGCCCACAAGCGGGAGCAGCTCGAGCGGCTGGCCCAGGAGCACCCCGGCGTGCGCTGGGTCCTCGTCGGGGACGACGGCGAGCACGACCCCGACATCTATCGCGACTTCGCCCAGGCGCATCCCGGCCAGGTGGCCGCGATCGCCCTCCGCACCGTCGCACCGATCGGTACGGCGCCTCCGGAGACCGAGGAACGGGTAGGCCGCATCCCCGTCGTCCGGGCCGGGGACGGGCGTGCGCTCGCCGAGCAGCTGGACCGGCTGGGCGCCCTCACCCTCCGGCAGGCCACCGGCCAGGCCCCCGCCGGCAGCGCCGGCGCCTGACGGGAGGGCGTGTATCCCCACGCCCTCCCCGCCGCTCCTGTCTGCGTCCGGTCCTCTCCTCCGTTCGGAGTCCCCATGCCGACCGCGCGCCTGCCCTCCATCCCTCTCCCACGAGCCGCCGAAGGAGCCGCGGTCCACCTCTCCCGGCCGCTGCTCGACCGGATCGTCGGAACCACGTCGGCCGTGCACGCCGCCGGGCTGAAGTCGTTCGGCCTGCTCATCGCCGACCCGCGGCATCCGCACTTCCCCTTCGCCGCGACCGACGTCGTCTTCTTCGACCCGACCAGGAACCGGCGCAACGACCCGGCGCTGCGGCCGGCGTTCGAGGCCCAGGGCACCTACTTCCGCTCCTACGACGACGCCGGCTTCGTCGCCGACCCGGCCGAGCTGCTCGAGGTGCACCGCCGCCTGGACTCCTCGGGCCTGGAGCCCGTCGCCCTCTTCCACGTCCACCGGCGGCAGCCGGCGAACTTCTCGGTGATCGACTTCCGGCTGCACAACCCGGCCTACTCCTGGCACCTGATCATCTGCCTGCGGGACGCCGCCCACCCGGTGCTGCGGCCGTTCGCGGTGCGGAAGGACCCGGACGCGGAATTCGGCATCAGCGAGCAGGACCGCAACGAGGGCAGCGAGCTGCCCTATGCGGGCCCCGAGGTGCGGCCGCTGCGGTTCGTCCTCACGGCCGCGGAGCAGCCCGCCGGCAGCCGGGCCCGCGTCTGACCCCGGGTCACAGACGCGGGTTCGTCCGGGTCCACCCGCGGTCGTCGCGCCGGGCGCCCTGGGCCGCCCGGCACCGACGGCACACCGCCTGCACCTCTTCGGCGTGCCGGCCGGACTCGGGCTGCACGTCGGCCCAGGTGACGTGCGGGAAGCGGGCCAGCCGCGACCGGCTCAGCGACAGGCCGCACACCGTCTCGTTGCGCCCCCGCTCCCACGCGTGCACCTCACCCGACGGATACCGGATTCCGTCGTCGGGATCGGTCCACTGGCTCCCGGCCGCGACCGCGGCGTTCCTCGCGACCATGGCGCCCCTCCCCCCGCGCCGGCTCAGGTGCCGCAGAACGTGCGGTACCGGCGGGCGAAGTCCTCCGGGGCCGGGGCCTCGTAGCGCTCGAGACCGGGACGCCGGTCGAACGGGCGGCTCACGGCGTCGAGCAGCCGGTGCAGTGGGCCGAGGTCGTCCGCGGTGGCCGCCTCCAGTGCCTCCTCCACGAGGTGGTTGCGCGGCACGTAGACGGGGTTGACCCGGTCCATGGCCTCGGCGTCGGGTCCGAGCGCTCGCCAGCGCTCCAGCCAGCCGTCGACGGCGGCGAGGTCGAGGACGAGCTCGCGCACCGGCTCGGCGTCGCCCCGGGCGGCGGTGCCCAGTCGGCGGAAGAAGGAGGTGTGGTCGACGCGGTTCTGGCCGAGCAGGGTGAACAGGTCGTCGACCAGCGCCGCGGCCACCGCGTCGTCCAGACCCTCGGGCAGGCCGAGCTTGGCCCGCGCGCCGGCCGACCATGCCGCGTTGTACCGGGCGCGGAAGGTGCCGAGGGATTCGACGGCCAGCTGCACCGCCTGCTCCTGGTCGTCGGAGAGCAGGGGCAGCAGCGCCTCGGCCAGCCGGGCCAGGTTCCACTCGGCGACCGGCGGCTGGTTGCCGTAGGCGTACCGGCCGCCGGAGTCGATCGAGCTGTAGACCGTGGTCGGGTCGAACGCGTCCAGGAACGCGCAGGGCCCGTAGTCGATCGTCTCGCCGGAGATCGTCATGTTGTCGGTGTTCATCACGCCGTGGAGAAAGCCGACCAGCATCCAGCGGGCCACCAGCGAGGCCTGCACCGCGACCACCGCCTCGAACAGCGCCAGGTACGGCTGCTCGGCCTCGGCAGCAGCCGGGTGGTGGCGCGCGATCGCGTGGTCGGCGAGGCGGCGCAGCAGATCGACGTCGCCGGTGGCGGCGGCGTACTGGAAACTGCCCACCCGCAGGTGGCTGCCGGCCACCCGGGCCAGCACCGCGCCCGGGAGCAGGGTCTCCCGGCGCACCCGCCGGCCGGTCGCGACCACCGCGAGCGAACGGGTGGTCGGGATGCCCAGGGCGTGCATCGCCTCGCTCACGACGTACTCGCGCAGCATCGGGCCGACGGCGGCCAGCCCGTCGGCGCCGCGGGCGAACGGGGTGCGACCCGAGCCCTTGAGGTGCAGGTCGCGGAGCCGGCCGTCGACGTCGGGAAGCTCACCCAGCAGCAGGGCACGCCCGTCGCCCAGTCGCGGCGCGTATCCGCCGAACTGGTGGCCGGCGTACGCCTGCGCCACCGGTGTGGCGCCGTCGGGCACCGATGCGCCGGTGAGCAGCCCGATCCCCTCGTCGCTGCGCAGCCAGGACGGGTCGAGCCCGAGCTCGCCGGCCAGTGGCTCGTTGAGCACCAGCAACCGGGGCTCGGGCGGCTGCTCGGCGCGCCAGGGCAGCGCCATCTCCGGGAGGTCGCGGGCGAAGTGGGCGCCCAGGACGACGGTGGGTGCGGAGGCGGTGCTCACCCCGACCAGGCTACGAGGACCGCCGTCCCGCCGCGGCTCGGCGGCGGAGGTGCCCCGCGCGAAAAAACTTTGCGGAGCCGCGCACCCCTGGAGCGGGTGACGGCGATGACGTATGTGAGGTGGCCGCGTCACCGACGGCTCCCCGAGCCTCCCCCCGTGGGCCCGGGAGGCCCGAGGTGGCGCGGTCATCTCCTGTCCGGCTCCGACGGGGCCGTCGGGAGCCCGCGGAGGACGACGCATCGTGCAGGAAGCAGCCCCGGCCGACGAGGAGCGGCCGCTGCCGGGCCGCCACCGCGCTGCACCGTCGAGGATCCGCCGGGCCGCGCTCGCCGTCTCGGCCGGGGCGGCCGCCGTGATCATGGCCGGCGTCCTCGGCGTCTGGGCGGCCGGAGACCTGGCCCGGACCGCGACGGCGACCGCCGACTGGCCGGCGGGCCCGAGACCGTCGGCGCCCGGCCAGGCCGGGCCGACCCACCGTCCGGGAGCGACGCCCGAGGGCCTCCCCGTCGATCCTCTCCCGGAATCCCCTGCGGCCGACTCCGCCACGGTGCCCGAACCCCTACCCATCCCGACGGACCTGGCCCCCTCCTCCCCGTCTCCTGCGCCCGTCCCGACCGTGCGTCCGGGCGCCTCCTGCCCGGCCGAGGGCGGCACCGGGATCACGAAGACCGGCACCCCCGCGGTGTGCGCCGCCTCGCAGGGCAACGGCAGGCCGCGCTGGCGTCGTGCCTGATGGGACGTCGGTGCGGCGCACACTGTCCCCCGCACCGACGGACGGCGGGGAGAGGCCATGCGCCCGTTGATCGGCATCACGACCTACCGCGAGCTGGCGCAGTGGGGCACGTGGCACGTGCCCGCCGTGCTGCTGCCCGCGTCCTACGCGGACGCCGTCGCCGAGGCCGGCGGCGAGCCGGTGCTGCTGCCGACCGGTGCGATCAGCGCAGACGTCGTCGCCCACCTCGACGGGCTGGTGATCGCGGGCGGGCCCGACGTCGACCCCGCGCGCTACGGCGCGGATCCGGGGCCGCACACCACCGTCGTCCGGCCCGAGCGGGACGAGAGCGAGCTGAACGCGGTGCAGGCCGCACTCGACCGCGACCTGCCGCTGCTCGCGATCTGCCGGGGCATGCAACTGCTCAACGTGGCCCTGGGCGGGGACCTGGTTCAGCACGTGCCCGAGGTGGCGGGCACCGGCTGCCACGACCCCGGCGAAGGCCGCTTCGAGCGGCGGCTGGTGACGACGGCGCAGGGCAGCGGGCTGCAGCGGCTGCTGGGTGCGACGGCTCCGGTCGACTGCCACCACCACCAGGCGCTCGGCCGGATCGCCGAGGGCCTGATGCCCTCGGCGTGGGCGGAGGACGGCCTGGTGGAGGCGGTCGAGCTGCGCGGCCGGCGGTTCTGCGTCGGCGTCCAGTGGCACCCGGAGGCCGGTGAGGACCGCCGGCTGTTCGCCGCCCAGGTGGAGGCCGCGGTAACGGGCGGGTGAAGCGCCGCGCCGAGCCCTTGTGGAGGGCATTCGCGCAGCCCTAGGGTCCGGTCCCCCAGTCGGGATCAGCCAGTTCACCCGGAGGTCGCACGCGCATGAGCACCAGCGAGCCCCCCACCCGCGCCGACGACCCGGCGCCGCACGACTCCGACACCTCGCGCCTGCACCAGCTGGGTTACGCCCAGGAGCTGGCCCGGCACATGTCCGGCTTCTCCAACTTCGCCGTCTCCTTCACGATCATCTCGATCCTGTCCGGCTGCCTGACGCTCTACGCGTTCGGCATGAACACCGGCGGTCCGGCCGTCATCGTGTGGGGCTGGCCGATCGTCGGGCTGTTCACCCTGTTCGTGGGCCTGGCGATGGCCGAGGTGTGCTCGAGCTTCCCGACGGCCGGCGGCCTCTACTACTGGGCGGCCAAGCTGGCGAAGAACAACTCCGCGGCGTGGTCGTGGTTCACCGGCTGGTTCAACTTCCTCGGCCAGGTCGCGGTCACCGCCGGCATCGACTTCGGGGCGGCGTTCTTCCTCAACGCGTTCCTCGATCTGCAGTTCGGCTTCGACACCCGGGCGTGGCACACGATCCTGCTCTTCGGCCTGATCCTGCTGGTCCACGGCGCGATCAACCAGTTCGGCGTCCGGATCGTCGCCCTGCTGAACGACATCAGCGTGTGGTGGCACGTGATCGGCGTGGCGGTCATCGTCGGCGTGCTGGCCTTCGTGCCGGACAACCACCAGTCGGCGTCGTTCGTGTTCGGCGAGTTCGTCAACAACACCGGCTGGCAGTCGAGCCTCTACGTCGCCCTGATCGGGCTGCTCCTCGCGCAGTACACGCTGACCGGGTTCGACGCGTCGGCGCACATGACCGAGGAGACCCGGGACGCCTCCCGCGCCGGACCGCGCGGCATCGTCATGTCGATCGTGGTCTCCGTGGTCGCAGGCTGGATCCTGCTGATCGGGCTGACGTTCGCCATCCAGAGCTACGACAACGCGCTCGCCGCTCCCGACACCGGTGTCCCGCCGGCGCAGATCTTCGTCGACGCCGTCGGCAACACCGGCGGCAAGCTGCTGCTGCTGATCGCCATCGGTGCCCAGCTGTTCTGCGGCATGGCGTCGGTGACGGCGAACTCGCGGATGATCTACGCCTTCTCCCGCGACGGTGCGCTCCCCGCGTCGGAGGTGTGGCACCGGATCAACCCCCGGACCCGGACGCCCACCAACGCCATCTGGCTGGCCGCGGGCGGAGCGTTCCTCCTCGGGCTGCCCTACCTGTGGAACGTGACGGCGTACGCGGCCGTCACGTCGATCGCGGTCATCGGGCTCTACATCGCCTACGTGCTGCCGACGTTCCTGCGGCTGCGGCAGGGCGACTCGTTCGAGCCCGGACCGTGGCAGCTGGGCCGGTGGAGCCGCCCGATCGGCATCATCGCCGTGGTCTGGGTCGCCTTCATCACGGTGCTGTTCATGCTGCCCCAGATCAGCCCGGTCGACGCGAGCACGTTCAACTACACCCCGATCGCGGTGCTCGTCGTCCTCGGCTTCGCCGGCATCTGGTGGATGGTCTCGGCGCGGAAGTGGTTCAAGGGACCGAAGGTCCAGGGCTCCCCCGAGGAGCTGGCCGCGGCCGAGCGCGAACTGGAGAGTCTTGCCTGACGCCCGTCCCCCGGCCCTGACCGTCGAGGACCTGCGCCGGCAGGTGGAGGCCGGCGAGATCGACACCGTCCTCGTCGCGCTGACCGACATGCAGGGGCGGCTGCAGGGCAAGCGGCTGCACGCCCGGTACTTCCTGGACGTCGTCCTGGAGCACGCGACCGAGGGGTGCAACTACCTGCTCGCGGTCGACGTCGACATGAACACCGTCGAGGGCTACGCGATGTCGTCGTGGTCGAGCGGCTACGGCGACTTCGTGATGCAGCCGGACCTGACCACGCTGCGGCGGGTGCCGTGGAACCCGGGCACGGCGATGGTGCTCGCCGACCTCCGCTGGGAGGACGGCAGCCCCGTCGTCGCGTCCCCGCGCCAGGTGCTGGCCCGGCAGACGGAGCGCCTGGCCGACGCGGGGATGACCGCCTACGTCGGCACCGAGCTGGAGTTCCTGGTCTTCCGGGACACCTACGAGCAGGCGTGGAGTTCCGGCTACCGCAATCTGACGCCGGCCAACCAGTACAACGTCGACTACTCGGTCCTGGGCACCGCCCGGATCGAGCCGCTGCTGCGGCGCATCCGCAACGAGATGACCGGGGCCGGGCTGGTCGTCGAGTCGGCGAAGGGCGAGTGCAACCTCGGGCAGCACGAGATCGCGTTCCTCTACGACGAGGCGTGCCGCACCTGCGACGGCCACGTCGTCTACAAGAACGGCGCCAAGGAGATCGCCGCCCAGGAGGGCATGGCGCTGACCTTCATGGCGAAGTTCGACGCCCGCGAGGGCAACTCGTGCCACATCCACTGCAGCTTCCGCGGCGTGGACGGGGCCATGGTCATGGCCGACGGCGACGGCATGTCGGCGCTCGGGCGGTCGTTCGTCGCGGGACAGCTGCGCTACATGCGGGAACTCACCCTGTTCCTCGCGCCCAACATCAACTCCTACAAGCGCTTCGTCGAGGGGTCGTTCGCTCCCACGGCCCTGCGCTGGGGACGGGACAACCGCACCTGCGCGTTCCGGCTGGTCGGCCACGGGGCCTCGCTGCGGCTGGAGAACCGGATCCCCGGCGGCGACGTGAACCCCTACCTCGCCACGGCGGCCGTCGTCGCCGCCGGCCTGGCCGGGATCGAGGAGGAACTGGAGCTGGAGCCGGCCTTCGAGGGCAACGCCTACGACGACCCCACCGCCGATCACGTTCCCACCAGCCTGGCCGAGGCGCTGGACCTGTGGCGCGGCAGCGATTTCGCGCGCCGTATCTTCGGCGACGACGTGGTGGACCACTACGCCAACATGGCCGCCGTGGAAGTGGCGGCCTTCGGCCGCGCGGTCACCGACTGGGAGCGTTTCCGGGGGTTCGAGCGCCTGTGAGCGAGCGTGCGAGCTCACCGAGCAGCACAGCAGCGCCGCGAACGCGGGCGACGAGCGCCAGCGAGGAGCACGAGTGAGCAGTACCTTCCCCTCCTCGGCTGCGGCCACGGAGGGGTTCTCCCACGACGTGATCAACCCTGCTACCGAAGAAGTCGTCACCACAGTCCCCCTCGCGGGCGTCGAGGAGACCGATCGGGCGGTCGAGCGGGCCCGGCGGGCGTTCGACAGCTGGCGGCAGGTCGCCCCCGCCGACCGCGGCCGGCTGCTGCGCCGGTTCGCCGAGCGGGTCGACGAGTCGGTCGAGGAGCTCGCTCAGCTGGAGGTGCGCAACTCCGGCCACACGATCGGCAACGCCCGCTGGGAGGCCGGCAACGTCCGCGACGTCGTGACCTACTACAGCGCGGCGCCCGAGCGGCTGTTCGGCCGGCAGATCCCCGTGGCCGGAGGCGTCGATCTCACCTTCCGCGAGCCGCTGGGCGTGGTCGGCGCGATCGTGCCCTGGAACTTCCCGATGCCGATCGCCGGCTGGGCCTTCGCGCCGGCCCTGGCGGCCGGCAACACCGTCGTGCTCAAGCCGGCCGAGCTCACCCCGCTGACCGCGATGCGGCTGGCCGAGCTGGCGCTGGAGGCGGGACTGCCCGAGGACGTGTTCACCGTGCTCCCGGGCAAGGGCTCGGTGGTCGGCCAGCGGCTGGTCGAGCACGCCGACGTGCGCAAGATCGTCTTCACCGGCTCCACCGAGGTGGGCAAGGGCGTGATGGCCGGCTGCGCCGAGCGCGTCAAGCGGGTGACGCTCGAGCTGGGCGGCAAGAGCGCGAACGTCGTCTTCGCGGACGCCGACCTGGAGAAGGCCGCCGCCGGCGCGCCCTACGCCGTCTTCGACAACGCCGGGCAGGACTGCTGCGCGCGGTCCCGGATCCTCGTGCAGCGCTCGGCCTACGACCGGTTCCTCGAGCTGCTCGAGCCGGCGGTGACGGGCGTGCGCGTCGAGGACCCGTCCCTCGACACCGCCGAGATGGGGCCGCTGATCAGCCGCGGCCAGTGGGACCGGGTGGCGTCCTACGTGCCCGACGACGCCCCCGTGGCCTTCCGCGGCAGCGTGCCCGATGGGCCCGGCTTCTGGTTCCCGCCCACGGTGCTCGCCCCGGTCGACCCGCAGGACCGCGCGGTCACCGAGGAGATCTTCGGTCCCGTCGTCGCCGTCGTCCCCTTCGAGGACGAGGACGACGCGGTGCGGATCGCCAACCAGGGCGAGTACGGCCTGTCCGGGTCGATCTGGACCCGCGACCTCGGCCGGGGCCTGCGGGTCTCGCGCGGCATCGAGGCGGGCAACCTGTCGGTGAACAGCAACTCGTCGGTGCGGTACTCGACGCCGTTCGGCGGGTTCAAGCAGAGCGGGCTGGGCCGCGAGCTGGGCCCCGACGCGCTGCACTCGTTCACCGACGAGAAGAACGTGTTCCTGTCGACGGAAGGGTGAACGAGCGGACAGGGACGTGAGCATCGCAGCGAGCGCCGGCGAGCGAGGAGCGGAGCGTTCCGCGGGAGCGGGAGGTAGTGGAGTGGCGGATCAGGCAGTCGTGCGCCGGCTGGTGGACCGGGTGGCGGTCGTGACGGGCGGGGCCAGCGGCATCGGGCTCGCCACGGCCCGCCGGTTCGCCGCGGAGGGCGCGCACGTCGTCATCGGCGACGTCGACCCGACCAGCGGCAAGACCGCGGCCGAGGAGGTCGGCGGGCTGTTCGTCCAGGTGGACGTCACCTCCCCGGAACAGGTCGAGGCACTGTTCCAGGCGGCCGTCGACACCCACGGCGGCCTGGACATCGCCTTCAACAACGCCGGCATCTCGCCGCCGGACGACGACTCGATCCTGGTCACCGGTCTGGACGCCTGGCGCCGCGTGCAGGAGGTCAACCTGACCTCGGTCTACCTCTGCTGCAAGGCCGCGATCCCGCGCATGCAGGCGCGCGGGCGCGGCTCGATCATCAACACCGCGTCGTTCGTGGCCCGCATGGGCGCGGCGACCTCGCAGATCTCCTACACGGCGTCGAAGGGCGGCGTGCTGGCCATGTCCCGCGAGCTCGGTGTCCAGTTCGCCCGCGAGGGCATCCGGGTGAACGCGCTGTCACCGGGACCTGTGAACACCCCCCTGCTGCAGGAGCTGTTCGCCAAGGATCCCGAACGCGCGGCCCGGCGGCTGGTGCACATCCCCATGGGCCGGTTCGCCGAGGCCGACGAGATCGCCGCCGCCGTCGCGTTCCTCGCCTCCGACGACTCCTCCTTCATCACCGCGTCGGAGTTCCTGGTCGACGGCGGCATCAGCGGGGCCTACGTCACCCCGGTGTGATCGCGCCCGCGGCTGGGCGCCGCGGCGTCGTCCGGCAGCGGCAGCCGGGCCGCCCTCCAGCCGACCGCGCCGGTGCCGGTGATGAGCACGAGGACGGCGAGGTAGATCCACGTCCAGGGGTCGCCGGCCCGCACCTGGGGCCAGTGCCAGATCAGTGCGGCCAGCTCGAAGACCCCGAAGACGGTGTAGGTCACGGCGGAGACGAACAGCCGGCCCAGGTCGCGCTGGCCGATCACCATCGCCGCGGCCACGCCCAGCGCGATGAGCCACGCGCCGATGGCCATGGAACCCAGCGGCATGATCTTCCAGGGCCAGAACGCCGTCACGCTCTCCACGTGGTGATGGACCGTCAGCCCTCCGCCGAACAGCACCACCCCCGCAACGAACATCACCGCGCCCTGCAGGGCGAGGAGGATCCGCAGGCGGCCCGGGATCGGCCGCAACACGTCCTCGGGACGCCGCCAGGTGCTCTCCTGCCGGTAGACGACCAGTGCGGCCGCCACCGGGACGACCAGGTACACGGCCAGCCACACCCAGGCCGACACCCTGGCGACCGTTCCGCCGTCGTGCAGGTGGAGACGGTGGGCGTGGACCAGCGTCGCGACGGCGGTGACCATCGTGAACACGGTGACCGTGACCACCGGCACGCGGATCCGGCTCCACCGGTTCTCCCGCAGCGACAGGCCGGAGAGCACGAACCCCGCCGCATAAGCGGCACCGAGGAACCCGGCCGTCATCTCCGTCGGGATGGTCCAGGCCCAGTACCGGTCGGCCACGTCGGCGAGGACGAACAGCTGGTTGACCGCGAGCAGGGTGAGCACCAGGAACGCCACCAGCAGCCATCTCGTGCCGGTTCGGATCTCGTCCCCGCGATCGGTCCGCTCCGCTTGCGCGAGCTCCATCGCTTCCGCCTGTCGGATGTGCTCCGGCCGGGAGCATCCATCGGCGGGCCCTCGTTTCGGACCCGCGCCCGTAGGGTCGCCCGTTCCGGAGCCCAGGACAAGAGGATTCCGGTCCTGCGTGGCCGCCGTGGTCAGGGCGGCCCGGTCCCCAGGGTCCGCAGCCGGCTGGCGAGGAACTCCCGCTCGACCGCGTTCTCCGTGAGCAGCAGCGCCTCGGCGTAGGCGTCGCGGGCCTCCTCGACCCGGCCGAGCCGGCGCAGGAAGTCCGCACGTGCCGCGGGCAGGTAGCCGTACCCCGCCAGCTGGGGTTCGGCGGCCAGCGCGTCCAGGGCGGCGAGCCCCGCTGCCGCCCCGCACGCGAAGCCCACCGCGACGGCCCGGTTGAGCGCCACGACGGGTGAGGGCCACACCTGGGTCAGGACGCCGTACAGGGCCACGATCTCGTGCCAGTCGGTGTCGTCCCACGTCGGCGACTCGGCATGGACGGCGGCGATCGCGGCCTGCAGCGCGTACGGGGAGGGCGGCCGAGCGCGCAGCGACTCCCGCACGAGAGCCGCACCCTCGGCGATGGCGCGGCCGTCCCACCGCGAGCGGTCCTGCTCCTCGAGCAGGAGCAGCCGCCCGTCCGGGCCGGTGCGGGTCTCCCGGCGGGCGTCGGTGAGCAGCAGCAGGGCCAGCAGTCCGGCCACGGCCGGGTCCCGCGGGAGCAGTCGGCGCAGCATCCGGCCCAGCTCGATGGAGCGCTCGACAAGGTCGCGGCGCACCAACTCCTCGCCGGCCGGCGTGGTGTGCCCGGTGGTGAACAGCAGGTGGATCACCGCGAGGACGGCGTCCACCCGTGCGGGCAGCTCGTCGGCCGAGGGCACCCGGTACGGGATGCGTGCGACGGCGATCTTCTTCTTCGCGCGGGTGATACGTGCGGCCATGGTCGGCTCGCTGACCAGGAAGGCGCGCGCCACCTCGGCGGTGGACAGGCCGCACATGAGCCGGAGCGTCAGGGCGACCTGGGCCGAGCGGTCCAGCGGGGGGTGGCAGCAGGTCACGATCAGCCGCAGCCGGTCGTCCGGGATCTCGGCCCCTCCGGGCCGGTCGTCGGCCAGGTCGGCAGGCCCGGGCACCGTGTCCTCCTCGACCAGCAGCGGCAGGTACCGGTGCTCCACGCCGCGGTGCCGGAGGACGTTCAGCGCCCGGCGCCTCGCGGTCGTGGTGAGCCAGGCCCCCGGCCGGGCCGGGATCCCGGTCCTGCGCCAGTCGGTGAGCGCGGTGGCGAACGCGTCCTGGACGCACTCCTCCGCCACGTCGATGTCGCGCGTGACGCGCACCGTCGCGGCGAGCACGAAGGCCCACTCGCGACGGTGCGCGTCGGCGACCGCGGCGGCGACGGCCGAAGCGTCGGTCATCGGGCGTCGGTCATCAGGCGTCGGTCATCGGGCGTCGGTCATCGGCCGGCTGGTCCCCGTCGTCTCAGTCGAAGGTCATGACCGGTCGGACCTCGACCCCGCCGAACCGCGCGGGGCAGAGCTTGCCGACGGCCAGCGCCGAGTCCAGGTCGGGCGCCTCGACGAGGTAGTAGCCGCCGAGCGCCTCCTTGGTCTCCACGAACGGGCCGTCGGTGACCTCGGAACCGCCGCGCACGCTGGTCGCGGTGCCGGTCGACTGCAGCGCGTTGCCGCCGAGGAGCTTCGCGCCGTGCTGCTCCACCTGGGCGGCGAAGTCGTTGTGGGCCTGCATGACCTCGCCGAGGACCTCGGGCGTGGCGGTGGCGTACTGGGCCTCGTCCTCGTAGATGAGGATCAGGTACTGGGCCATCTCGGGTTCCTTCCGTCGAAGCCCGCCGATCGGGCTCTCATCTCTCCGACACGCGGTGCCGGCCGGGATCGACAGCTCGCGCCGAAAAAATGTCTACCGGCCCGGCCGGGCCGCCGGAAGCGGTCACCCCGCGTCCGCCCAGGACCGCACGACGGCGACGTCGAGCGGGAAGTCCACCGGGAAGTCGCCGAACAGGAGGCGGCCGGCCTCCGCCGCGGCGTGCCGCACCTCCTCGACCACCCGGTCGGCCTGAGGTTCAGGCGTGTGGACGACCACCTCG
>Ga0126307_10000114_pt1 | contig 47374 bp, 55 predicted proteins | sample Plot28_FD_89955 | JGI IMG/M metagenome (GOLD analysis project Ga0126307, IMG submission 89955) | Serpentine soil microbial communities from UC McLaughlin Reserve, CA, USA - Plot28 | ecosystem: Environmental > Terrestrial > Soil > Grasslands | place: USA: UC McLaughlin Reserve, Lake County... | reverse complement strand
CCTCGAAGTGGGCCATCATTCCCATCGCGTGGTGTTCGAGGATGTGGCAGTGGTACATCCACTCGCCGGGTCGATCATCCGGTAGCCACGCAATTCGCGTTTGGCTCTTCCGGGGGACGTTGACGGTGTCCTTCCATGCCAAAAACGCCGGCATCGCGCCGTTTTCCTGGACGATCTGGAAGAAGAAGCCGTGGAGGTGAAACGGATGGTCCTGGCCCGTTTCGTTGACCAGGTCCCACACCTGAAGGTCGCCCACTCGCACAGGCTCGGCGCGCTGGTGATGGCCTTCGTGCATGAGCGCCTTCAAGCTGATCGTCCGGTTCGGTTCGGCGCCTTCTTCAACAAGCGGATCTATGTGCCGCAGTGTCTCTGGAACCTGCGCGCTCGACGCAGCCGGGGAACCAACTTGTAGCGTGGCGAATCGCTCGCGCGGAGTCTCACCCTTGCCACGGTCGTAAGGGAGCGCCTCGAGCTCGATGCTCTCCCTTTCCTCGAACGGACCCACCGCGAGATCCACACGCTCGCCGGGCGTGAGCAAGACCTCTGTTGCGGAGACGGGCTGAGGCAGGAGCCCGCCGTCGGTGCCGATGATCGTGAAAGGACGTCCGCCAATCGAGAGGCGGACGAAGCGGGTGTTCGCGGTGTCGATGATCCGCCAGCGCTCGACGGTGCCTGCCGGGATGTCGAGGTCGGGCTCTTGCCTGCCGTTGAGCAGGCGAACGTCGCCCTCGCGTCCCGCATGGTGCTCGTGCTCGTCGCCGAAGGGCGCCAGGTCTCCGTGGGGGTCTAGCTTCAGATCGTCGAGATGCAGAATCCGCTCAGCGTCAAGATTCGGGTCGCTCGGGTCGCGAACGATCAAGGCGCCGTACAGGCCCCGCTCGAGCTGCTCGGTCTCGTTCGTGTGCGAGTGGTACCAGTACGTTCCCGCGTCGGGAACCTCGAATCGATACTCGAAGGTCTCGCCCGGCCCGACCGGAGGTTGCACGGCCTCCGTCCCGTCCATCGCGGCAGGAACGCGAGCGCCGTGCCAGTGAATCGTCGTCGGCTGCGGCAGGTTGTTCCTCAGACGCACTTCGATTGTGTCGCCGACGCTCGCCTCGATCGTCGGGCCGGGGATTTCGCCGTTGAACGCGAACCCCGGAATGCTTCGTCCGGGAGCAAACTCCCAGGTGATTTCCTGCGCGTCTAGCTCGAGGGCGACGACATCAGGCACGTGGCCACCCTAGCCGGGGTTGCCGACCGTGGACGGCCGAACGGACGTTCAGAAACCGAGTGGATCGAGGATCAGCCGCCCGATCGTGTCGCGGGCGATTGCGAGCTCACCCGCCTTGATCTCGACCATCTGGCGGTGCAGACGCAGCAAGGAGAGGAAGAAGGTCGCAAGACCTGCGGCGAGCACGAGTACGCCGATGACGAAGCCGACAACGTCTGGGAGGTCGGTCAAGACGAGCGCGACGAGCCACGCCAGGACATCCAGCGCCACGTTTCCGAGCGGCCGCAGTCCAAGGCGGGGATCTAAGTGAGCGGCGTCGGGGAGCAGACGCTCACCCGCGAACCAGGAACGTTCGAGAGGATCCGCTCGGTTAGAGGCTGCAACTCACCTGTCACCGGAATCGGTGTTTCGCCGGTTCCCGTTACAGGGACACGCGCGGTCCGCCGGAAGGAGACCGGCGGTTGGCAACATGTCCTCGTGGATCATGCGTCCGAAGCTCATCGACAAGCGACGCTGAACCGATCGGCCTTCAGCGCGACCACCCACTGCCTCACCGGCTGTGCGATCGGCGAGGTTCTCGGCATGGTCATCGCGACGGCGATGGGCTGGGGGGACGTTGCCTCCATCGCCACCGCAGTCGTTCTCGCCTTCTTCTTCGGCTATGCGCTGACGCTCGGCCCGGTCCTGCGAGCGGGCGTGCCGCCGCGCCGCGCACTTTCGCTCGCCTTCGCCTCGGACACGGCCTCGATCACGGTCATGGAAATCACCGACAACGCCTTCATCCTGCTCGTTCCGGGCGCGATCGACGCTGGGCTCGGGCAGGCCCTGTTCTGGTGGAGCCTCGGGGTCAGCCTGCTGGTCGCCTTCGTCTTTGCGTTCCCGCTCAACCGCTGGCTGATCTCACGCGGACGAGGGCATGCGGTGATTCACGCCTATCACGGCCACTAGTCCCACGCGCAACGGGAAAGCAGATGGGTAGGGCGCAGAATGCCCTCACCAAGTATCCGCCTAGAAACCGGCCCGGGTGATGTAGGTGATGAGCCGCGCCCCGCCTGAGAGGTGCGCGACGAACTCCGATGTGCGGGCCTTCGCCCCGAACGGCGAGAAGGCTGCATTTCCGACCGTAGTCGTCGAGTCCAGATGCCGGTAGATCGCTGCCAGCTCGTCGTAGTCGTGCTGGTTCGGGTGGGTGCTCGTGGTATCTGAGGCCGAGGTGTTGCGGTAGTAGTCCACGCAGGTGATCTGCGAGGAACCGTCCTCGCTCTGATGGTCGAGCCCGAACGTGTGCCCGATCTCCTGGCAGATCACATGCTGCATCTGCGCCGTGTTGTTGTAGACGTACCGCTAATGCGAGTTGCCGCCGAAGTAGAAATCGTTGCTCTTGACCGTCCCTTGCACGATGTGGCCGCCCGATAGCCAGTTCGAGGCGACTCTCAGCCGCTGGACGCCGCCGTAGTTGTAACTGCAGACCTCGACCCGTCCAAGCGTGGGCTTGCAGGACTTCGGGGCGGTGCCACCCGACACGACGGTGGTTTCGAGCACCCTCGACTTCGACCACTCGGATGAGGCCGTTCGGAGCATGTTGTCCCAGGCCCCGCTGACGTTGTCGCCGGGCTGGACGGTGAACGGATTGGACGTGCGGGCCCAGTGGTAGCCGTTCCACGAATGGTTCGCGCTCGCCGATGATGCCGCCGCGCCAGCCATAACGCCGACAGCGGCGGCGAGCAGGAAGACGCCCGCCCCGGGAACGTCAAGCTCCTGCCCACCGATACAGGCCACCCCCGGCAGACCGCCCGACCATCGGGGCTGAAGCGTCGAATCCGCTCCGTCCGAAATAGGGCGTCGCGCAGCGTAACCTTGTCCCGGAATGGGTACCGACCTCACGGCACCCGGGGGTAGCGAACGAGACGGAAGCGCGGCCGCGCGCGCGCTTCCGAACCCACCCGGATCCGAACCGTCCGTTCGAGACGATCTGATGCGCGCGCTCGCTTGGCTGCTGGCCCTCTCCGCCCTCCCGCTGGTGGCCGGCGGCTGCGGCAGCACGGACAAGCGGCTGACGAAGGCCGAGTTCGTCGAGCGGGCCAACGCGATCTGCGCCAGGTACGAGCAGCGCGTGCAGAACCGGATGGCCGGCATTCCCGCCGGCAACGAGAAGCAGCTGGCGAGCTCGATCGAGAAGGTGCTGCCGGTGATCCGCGAGGGCAACGACGAGCTGCGCTCGCTGAAGCCGCCCGAAAGCCTGCAAGGCCACTACGACCGCTGGATGAGGATCGCCGATGCCGAGGTGGCTGCGGCGAGCAAGCTCCAGAACGCGCTGCGCACGAGCGATCGCAAGACGATCCAGTCCGCATTCGCCGAGCTGCAGACCAGGGACGTGGATCAGGACCGGCTCGCGCGCAAGGAGCTCGGCCTAAACGGCTGCGCCTCGGGCTCCTCCGGCTAGCTCTCGATGCCGACGTTGAAGCTCGGGTAACGGTCGGTCAGCAGCATCACGTACGCGTACGACTGCGTCTCGAAGCGCAGCGCGAGCACCGCGAAGTTCCGTAGCCCTTCGGGCACCCGTCCGGTGATCAGCGCGATGAACCAGCTGAACACGGCCAGGAGCTGCGAGAGGTTCGAGAGGATGTTCGCCACGAACAGCGCCGGCAGCGCAAGGATGATCCGGAAGAACACCGTGAGCCGGTTCTGGGGCTGTGCCGAATCGACCTCGAGGTCGATCGGGTAGCCCGGCTTGCCCGTGAAGCCCGGGAACGGATCGGCAATCAGCAGCGTGTATGCGCGCACGTGCGTCGCGTAGCGCAGGAAGGTGGCCAGGAAGTCATGGAGCCCGTCGGGCGATCGGCCGGTGAAAAGCGTCGCGAACCAGTTCGCGATCCCGGCCAGGATCGCGATCACGGCCCAGAGCGCGACCCAGATGAAGTGAGGGATGGCAAGGATCAGCCGGAAGAAGACGGTGAGGCGGTTTCGCTGCAGGTCGTCGCTGACGACGATCCGCACCGGGTGCTGCGCCGTGCTGGTGGTGGAAGCGAGGGATTCCATTGGGCGATCGTAACGTGTCCGTCAGCGGCCCTCGAACCGCGGCTCGCGCTTTTCGAGGAACGCGTCCACTCCCTCACGGAAGTCGGCGGTCTGCGTCGCCGTCGTCTGAAGTTGGGCCTCGAGCTCGAGCTGCTCCTCGAGCGTCGCGTTCTCGGCGTGGTCGAAGAGCCGCTTGGTCAGGCCGATCCCCCGCGTTGGCATGGCGGCGAGCTCCGCGGCGCGCTCCGCCGCACGCTCGGCCAGCTTCTCATCCTCGACCACCTCGGAGACGAGGCCCCATTCAAGCGCTTCGGAGGAGCCGAGCCGGCGGCCCGAGGTCATCCACTCGAACGCGCGGTTCGTGCCGAGCAGGCGTCGCACGAAGTACGTGCTTCCGGAGTCCGGCACCAGGCCGATGTTGATGAACGCGGGCACGAAGGTGGCGCCGGCCGCCGCAAGCCGCAGGTCGCAGGCGCACGCGAACGAGAGTCCGGCGCCGGCGGCCGGGCCGTTGACCGCGGCGAGGACCGGCTTCTCGAGCAGGCGCAAAGCGAGGATGTTCGGGTGGTACTTGCCGCGCAGGCGCTCGCCGATGTCGCCGGCGGCCTCGCGGAACTCGGTCAGATCCTGCCCGACGCAGAAGCCGCGCCCGGCACCGGTGACCACCACGGCGCGAACGTCCTCGGCTTGCGCCTCGTTCAATGCAACGCCCAGAGCCCGATGGAGGTCGGCGTTGAAGGCGTTGAGGACGTCCGGCCGGTTGAGCGTGATCGTCAGGACGGCGCCGTCGCGGGTCGTCTCAACCTCGGCCATCCGGCGCAGCCTATAACCGCATTGCTAGCTTCGGACGCGATGGCTCAGCCGACATTCATCTCCGATCCGCCCAGCGAGCAGGAGGCACTCGACGCGTACTCGCGAGCGGTGGTCGCCGTGGCCGATCGGCTCGCACCTTCGGTGGCGAACCTGCGGGTCTCGCATCGTGCTCGCAACGGCCGGCGTCTGGACGGCGGCGGCAGCGCGGTCGTGATCACGCAGGACGGCTTCCTGCTCACCTCCGCGCACGTCGTAGCGCGGAGCGAGAAGGGCGGCAGGGCCTCGTTCGTGGACGGCCGCGAGCTCGGCTTCGAAGTCGTCGGGTCCGACTCGCACTCCGACCTCGCCGTGCTGCGCGCCGACGCGCGCGACCTCGTGGCGGCCGAGCTCGGTGACGCCGAGCGCCTGCGGGTCGGTCAGCTCGTGGTCGCAATCGGCAACCCGAACGGCTTCGCGGGCTCGGTCACCGCCGGAGTCGTCTCGGCGCTCGGCCGCTCGCTGCCGACGCAGAGCGGGCGCGTCGTGGACAATGTGATCCAGACCGACGCGGCCCTCAACCCCGGCAACTCGGGCGGTGCGCTCGCAGACGGCAGCGGGCGCGTCGTCGGCGTCAACACCGCCGTCGCAGGGGTCGGCCTTGGCCTCGCAGTGCCGGTGAACGCTGCGACCCGCCAGATTGTGGCGGCGCTGATGACCGAGGGCCGTTTCCGGCGCGCCTACGTGGGAATCGCCGGCGGTGCCCGGCCTTTGCCCCCACGCCTCGCCCGCAGCCTGGGGCGAGACGCCGGCGTCGAGGTCGTTCAGGTCGTCGAGGGCACGCCCGCGGCGGCCGCCGGCCTGCGGCCCGAAGACCTGATCGTCGAGCTCGACGGCTCGCCGGTCACCGGTGTGGACGACCTCCAGCGCCTGATGGTGGTGGAACGGATCGGCGCGAAGGTCCCGGTACGCGTGCTGCGCGAGGGTCGAGAGCTGACGCTCGAGCTCGTGCCCGCCGAGCTTGAGTAACGCGTTTACCGCCCCTTGAACTCCGGCTTGCGCTTCTCCGTGAACGCCGTCAGCCCCTCCTGCGCGTCCTCACTAGCGAACGCCAGGTAGAGCGCGCGCCGCTCGGCCTCCAGACCTGTGGTGAGGCTGGTCTCGAACGCGCGGTCGACCGACTCCTTGGCGAGGCGCGTTGCGACCGGGCCCTTCTCGGCGATCTCACGCGCCAGGCCCTTCGCCCCCTCGAGCCAGGCGTCGTTGGGTACCACCCGCGCGATCAGCCCGGCCGTGAGGGCCTCCTCCGCCGAGAGCCTGCGGCCGCTCAGGATCATGTCCATCGCAAGTGCCTTGCCGACTGCGCGCGTCAGGCGCTGGGTCCCGCCCGCGCCCGGGATGATCCCGAGGCCGGTCTCCGGCTGGCCGAACTGGGCCGATTCGGAGGCGACGATCAGGTCGCAGGCCATCGCGAGCTCACAACCACCGCCGAGGCAGTAGCCCGAGACGGCGGCGATCAGCGGCGTCCAGAGTTCACGGATCGCGTCCCAGCGCTCGATCCGGCGCTGGTAGTAGAGGTCGATCGCAGAGGCCTGCGCCAGCTCGCCGATGTCGGCGCCGGCCGCGAACGCGCGCTCGGAGCCGCCGAGCACGATCGCGCGCACGCCCTCGTCGCGGTCGAGCTCGGTCAGAGCGGAGACGAGCTCCTCCATCAGCTCGTCGGAGAGCGCGTTCAGCTGCTCGGGCCGGTTGAGCAAAAGGACGGCGATCGCGCCGTCACGCTCGGCCTCGACCAGGGTCATTTCTTCTCCAGGAAGCGCTCGATCGCCTTCCGCGGCTCCTCGGTCGCCATCGAAAGCGCGAGCCAGTCGCGCGCGTGGTTGATCGTCTGGTGCCATGCGAGGTCCTTCCAGAAGTTCAAGTGCTCCTTGGCGTAGCGCGTCGTCTGCGGGAGCTTCCGCGTGAGATTCTCGACCACCGCGTCCACCTTGTCGTCCAGCTCGGTCGCGGGCACGGCCCAGTTGACGAGACCCCACTCCTCGGCCTTGCGCGCCGGCAGCTCCTCGCACATGAGCACGATCTCGCGCGCCCGCCGGTCGCCGACCATGATCGCCAGCCACTGCGTCGCGCCGCCCGCCGGGACCGAGCCGTGCTCTGGCCCCACGTGCCGGATGAACGCGTCGTCCACCATCACCGCGAGGTCGCAGGCCATCTGCAGCTCGTTGCCGCCCCCGACGGCGATCCCGTTGATCCGGGCCAACGTCGGCTTGCCGATCTCCCGCAGGCGGTCGTGTGCGTCCTTGAAGGCGCCGAACCACTTCCAGTACTCGTTCGGGTTGCCGAGATAGTCGTCGGCCCAGGACTTCAGGTCGGCGCCGACGCAGAACGCACGGCCTGCGCCGGTCAGTACCACCACCCGGATCTCGTCGTCCCACGAGGCGTCCTCGCACGCGCGCGCGAGCTCGCGGAGCATGCGGAAGTCGAAGGCGTTCAGCACCTCCGGCCGGTTGAGGGTGATCGTGGCCCGCGGCGGAGCTTTCTCGTAGACAATCCGCTCGAAGCCGAGCTCGTCCGGCGGCTGCGGCCGGGGCGCCTCGGGTTGGCTCATTCGAGCTCCGCGAAATAGACGCGGAACGGGACGCCGAGGCCCTGCGCGTCCTCGGCCGAGCGCATCAGCCCCTCCTGCGCCGCCTTCCAGGCCTCCCTGTCCGTGAACTCGAATTCGAAGTAGTAGGCGGCGTCGGGATCGGGCACACCGCCGAGCACGCGGCCGTGGCGGGTGATCGCACCCGGGGCCGCCTGCCGTGAGAGCTCGGCGTGCTGCTCGTAACGCGCCGGGTCGGGCTGCTCGGAATAGAGGACGAAGACGCGGATCACTCGGGCTCTCCCCCTTCGGTCGAGGACCGGCGGAGCGTAACGCGAAGCGTGGTAGCGTCGCGCGCGCCCTGGGCGCACTCGTGGTCATCTTCGCGGTCATCGCCGGCGTCGCGGGCTCGGTGCAGGTTGCGGTGATGGCGAAGCTCGGCGACCGCGTCGGCGTCTTCGGCGCCCTGGCCTGGGCCGCTGCAATCACTGCCCTGCTGGCCCTGGCGCTGCTCCTCGTCGCCAAGCAGAGCCTGAGTCCCTTCGTGGAGGCGGCCCGCCAGCCGGTCTGGCTCTGGAGCGGCGCAGTCATGAGCGTGATCATCGTGCTCGCGATCACCGTCGCCGGTCCGCGCATCGGCGTGATCGCCACCGTCTCGGTCCTGCTGGCCGGCCAGTTCGCCGCCGGAGCCGCGATCGACCACTACGGCCTGCTCGGTGTCGAGCGCGCGCCGATCAGCTGGGTCCGGATCTTCGGCATCGCGCTGCTCGCCGTCGGCGCCGTGCTCACACTCAAGCGGTAGGAACGGCGAGTGGGGCCACGCGCGTTATGACAAGCGTGAGCACGCGCGCAAAAGTCTGGATCGGCCTGTGGGTCGTCTACATCGTCTGGGGCTCGACCTACCTCGGGATCGAGCTCGCGGGCGAGACGATGCCGGGCCTCTTCGGGGCAGGGGTACGTTTCACGATCGCCGGCCTCCTGATGCTCGGGTTCATCGCCTGGCGGCGAGGCTCGGGGACGCTGATGGTGCGGCGAACCGAGCTCGCCTCGGCGGCTGTCGTCGGCCTCCTCTTGCCGGGCGCGAACTCGATCCTCTTCGTCACGGAGCAGAAGGTGCCGATCGGGCTCACCTCGCTCATCATCGCGGCGATCCCGCTCTGGGTGCTGCTGCTACGCCTAGCCGCGAGGGAGCGACCGGACCTCGTGTCGACCATCGGACTCGTGATCGGCTTCGGCGGCATCGTGCTGCTCGTCCATCCGGGCAGCGACACGGGCCCGCTGAGCTACCTGCTCCTGACCGTCGCCGGCTCGTTCATGTGGGCTCTCGGCTCGTTTCTCTCGCCCCGGATGCCGGTGCCCGGAGACGCGCTCGTCGCGACGGGCTACGAGATGCTCGCCGGGGGGCTCGTGCTGCTCGTGATCGGCCTCGTCGCCTACAGCCCTAGCGAGCTCGATCCCTCGCGCTGGTCGGGCCGCTCGATCTTCGGGCTCGTCTACCTGATCGTCTTCGGCTCGCTGCTCGGCTACAGCGCGTACGTGTGGCTGCTGGCGAACGCGCCCATCGCCAAGGTCTCGACCTATGCCTACGTGAACCCGGTGATCGCGATCGCGCTCGGGGTGATCGTTCTGCACGAGTCGATCACGCTTCGCATCGTCTTCGGTGCGCTGCTGATCCTGGCCGCGGTGGCGATCGTGCTGCAGCGCGAGAGCACGTCTACAACCCGGCCAGGTCGTCCGAGCGGACCGGGACCCGAGCCAGCTCGCGTCCACTGGCGGCGCGCAGGGCCGAGACGACCGCGGCGGTCGAGACCACAGTCGGCGGCTCGCCGACGCCCTTAGCGCCGTAGGGCGCGTCCGGGTCCGGTTCCTCGATCAGCTCCGAGTCGATCGGCGGCATGTCCAGCGTGGTCGGGATCAGGTAGTCGGTGAAACTGGCGTTGGTGATCAGCCCGTCGCGTGTCTGGATCTCCTCCATCAGCGCGAGACCGAGACCCTGGGCTGCGCCGCCCTCGATCTGGCCGAAGACGGCCTGCGGGTTGATCGCCTTGCCGACGTCCTGGGCCGCACCGATCCACACGACGCGGGTGAGTCCGAGCTCGACGTCCACCTCCGCGACCACGCGCATCGCCGCGCAGATGTACGCGACGTGCACGCCTTCCCCGGTCACCTGGCCGCTTTCGGGGTCGAGCGGAAAGGTGCGCGAGTGGTGGTAGGTGCGCTCGAGGTCGACCTCGCGGCCGGTGTCCTGGAACTCGGCCAGCGCGTCCCGGCAGGCGAGCCGCACTGCGCCGGCGGCCATCCAGGTCAGGCGCGAGGCCGAGGCCGATCCGGCCGAGCCGACGCCGTCGGTCGAGCCGGGCGCGAGCGCGACGTCCTCGGTGTCCAGCTCGGTGCGCGCGACCTGGAGGATCACATTCGTCACACCCTGCCCAACCTCTGCTGCGGCGCACTGCACCTCGGCGTTGAGCTCCTCGCCCGCGCCCGGCCGGAGCCGCACCCGCGCAGAACAGGCGTCGTCGAAGCCCTCCGAGTAGCAGACGTTCTTGAAGCCGACGGCGAAGCCGACTCCGCGCTGCACGCCTTCGCCCCGCGTTGTGTTGCCGGCGCCGCCCGGAAGACGGATCGGGTCGCGCGGCAGTTCCTCGGGCCCCGGCACGGGCAACGCCGCCGCACGCTTGATCACCTCGGCTACGGGCAGTGATCCCCTGATCTTCTGGCCCATCGGCATCGTGTCGCCGGTCTCGAGCGCGTTCAGCAGCCGCAGCTCGACCGGGTCGATCGCGAGCTCGGCTGCGAGCCTGTCCATCTGCGCCTCGTGTGCAAAGCAGCCCTGCACCGCGCCGAAGCCGCGCATCGCGCCACAGGGCGGGTTGTTCGAGTAGACGCAGGTGGATTCGATCAACGCGTTCTCGACCTTGTAGGGCCCGCAGGCAAAGGCGGCCGCATTCGACGTGACCGCCGCAGAGCTCGACGCGTAGGCACCGCCGTCCAGCAGGATCCGCGCGCGGACGCAGACAAGCTTCCCCTCGCGGCTGGCGCGGTGCTCCATCCAGATCTTCGCCGGGTGTCGGTGGACGTGGCCGACGAACGACTCCTCGCGGGTGTAGACCATCTTCACGGGCCGGTCGGTGTGGAGGGCGAGCATCGCGCCATGGATCTGCATCGAGAGGTCCTCGCGCCCGCCGAAGGCGCCTCCCACGCCGGCGAGGTGGATCCGCACCCGCTCCTTCTCGAGCCCGAGGCACGGGGCGACCTGATCGCGATCGACGTGCAGCCACTGGGTGGCGACGTACACGTCCACGCCGCCCTCGCCGTCGGGCACGGCCAGCCCCGACTCCGGCCCGAGGAACGCCTGGTCCTGGATGCCGATCTCGTAGACGCCGCTGACCGAGACGTCGCCGATCGCATCCGGGTCGCCGTGACGGACGACGATCGACCGCAGAACATTGGGGCGCGGGTCCTCGCGGAAGCCGTGGCCGGCGGTCGGGTTCTGGCCGTGGATCGGATCCTGCTCGGTCGCCCGCTCGGGATCGACGACTGGCTCGAGCGGCTCATAGGTGACGACGACCTTCTCGGCGGCCCGCCGCGCCTGCTCCGGATGCTCGGCCGCGACCAGCGCCACGGGCTCGCCGAAGTAGCGGACGCGGTCGATCCCCAGCACAGGCTGGTCGGCGAACTCGAGCCCGTAGGTCTTCGCGCCGGGCACGTCGGCGTGCGTGAGAACCGCATGCACCCCGGCCATCGTCAGCGCCTGCGAGATGTCGATCTCGACGATGCGCGCGTGCGAGTGCGGGCTACGGACGGTGTGGCCCCAGAGCATCCCAGCGGCGATCAGGTCGCTCGCATAAGCGAACTCGCCGGTGACCTTGGAGATCGCGTCCACCCGCTTGACGCTCTCGCCGACGCGGCCGAGCTCGAGCTTCTCCCGGACGGGCGCGCTCACCGGCCGGCCGCGAGCCTGACGGCGTCGAAGATCTTCGCGTAGCCGGTGCAGCGGCAGAGGTTGCCGGAGAGGGCCTCGCGGATCTCGTCCTCGCTCGGGTCGGGCTTGGCCTCGAGCAGGTCAGCGGTCGCGACGACCAGGCCGGGTGTGCAGAAGCCGCACTGGACGGCGCCGGTCTCGGCGAAGGCCTCCTGCACGCGGTGCAGCTGCCCGTCCTGAGCCAGGCCCTCGACGGTGACGACGTGGTGGCCGTCGGCCTGCGCCGCGAGCACGAGGCAGGCGCAGACCATCGTCCCGTCGAGTAGCACGGAGCACGATCCGCACTCGCCTTGCTCGCAGGCGTTCTTCGAGCCGGGCAGGCCGAGTCGCTCGCGCAGCGCGAAGAGCAGGCTCTCGCCCTCCCAGACCTCCGTCTCCTTGCGCTCGCCGTTGACGGTCAGCTGAACCCTCACGCGAGGCACCTCTCGAGCGCGCGGGAGGTGAGAACGCGCAGCGCGTGGCGACGGTAGGTCGCCGTGCCCCGCACGTCGTCGATCGGGCTGGCGGCCGCGGCCACGCGCTCGGGGAGCTCGTCACGCTCATCGAGCGACACGATCACGAGGCCCGGCACAGGCCCGGCGGAGCCGAATGCGGCACGCACCTCATCGCGTTCCTCGTCCACCACGACGGCGAGGGAGACGACCGCGATCACCATCGCGTTGCGCGGGCCGACCTTCATGAAGGTCTGGCGCGGCCCGCCGGCCTGCACCCGTACAACGACGATCAGCTCGTCCGGCTCGAGCGTGTTTTGCTTCGGGCCTACCAGGAACTCGGCGAGCGGCACGGTTCGTGAGCCCTTCGTGCTGGCGAGCTCTAGCTCGGCGCCGTAGACGAGGAGCGGCGGGAGCGCGTCACCCGCAGGCGAGGACGTGCCGAGATTTCCGCCGATCGTGCCGCGGTTGCGAATCTGCGGGCCTCCGACGGTGCGCGAGGCCTCGGCGAGAGCGAGGGCCGCCGGGGCGAGGGGCGTTTCCATCGCCCCGGTGTAGGTGAGCCCGGAGCCGATCCGCAGCGTCCCGTTCTCGGCCGACCAGCCTCGCAGCTCCGGCACCTCGTTCAGATTAAGCAACGCAGCCGGGCGGGCGCGGTCGAAGTTGAGCTCGACCATCACGTCGGTGCCACCCTGAATCGGCACCGCCTCGGGCCGCTCCGCTTTGAGCCGAAGAGCCTCGTCCAGAGACCGGGGAGTGAGGACGTCCACGCGCGGGCAAGGGTATCGTCGCGCGGATGCCCGACCTCTCCCGACGGCTGGCGGTGGCACGGGGGGACGAGCCCGCCGACCTCGTCGTCCGCGGCGGCCGCGTCTTCTCGGTGTTCACCCGCGAATGGCTCGAGGCCAACGTCGCGGTCGTGGACGGCTACGTCGCCGGCCTCGGCGACTACGAGGGCACCGAGACGCTGGACGCGTCCGGGTGCTTCGTCGTGCCCGGGTTCATCGACGCGCACATGCACCTCGAGACCACCAAGCTGCTCGTGGACGAGTTCACGCGGCTCGTGCTCCCGCTCGGAACGACCACCGTCGTCGTCGACCCGCACGAGATCGCGAACGTGCTCGGCACAGACGGCGTCCACTGGCTCCTCGACATCTGCGGAGCTCTCCCGCTCGACGTCTACTTCATGGCCTCGTCGTCGATCCCCGCGTCGCGCTTCGAGACCCCACGCCGGCCGCTCTCGCCCGGCGACCTCGAGGGGCTCTTGCGTCGACGGCGCGTGATCGGCCTCGCCGAGATGATGAACTTCCCCGGGGTCGTCTCCGGCGACCCGCACGAGCTCGCGAAGCTCGCGCTGCCGGGGGCCGAGCACGTGGACGGCCACGCGCCCGGGGTGAGGGGCAAGACGCTGAACGCCTACGCCTCGGCCGGGATCCGCTCCGACCACGAGGCGTTCACGATCGAGGAAGGCCGCGAGCGGCTGCGAGCCGGGATGTGGCTCCTGATCCGCGAGGCTTCGGCCGCACGCAACCTGCACGCCCTGCTCCCCCTCGCGCAGGAGTACGGCCCCCACCGGATCGCCTTTTGCACCGACGACCGCGAGCCGGAGCACATCGCCGAGGACGGCCACATCAACACGATGGTGCGCGACGCCGTCGCCGCCGGCATCCCTGCCGAGGACGCGCTCGTGATGTCCACGCTCAATCCGGCTACCTGGCACGGCTTGGCTCATCTGGGCGCGATCGCGCCCGGCTACCAGGCCGACTTGCTCCTGCTCTCCGAGCTAGAGAGCTTCGTGCCGGAGACGGTGCTCAAGCGGGGCAACCCGCTCGGCGAGATCGAGCGGGTGGAGGTGCCCGAGTGGGTGAAGCACACCGTGCGCGTGCGCCATGTGGCGGCCCGCGACTTCACCATTCCCTGGGAAGGCGGGCAGGCGCGGGTGATCGGCGTGATTCCCGACCAGATCCTCACCGAGTCGCTCGTCGACGAGCCGAAGGTCGAGGACGGCCAGGTCGTTGCCGACCCGGAGCGCGACCTCGCCAAGATGGCCGTCGTAGAGCGGCACCTCGGTACGGGCCGCATGGCCGTCGGTCTCGTCCGCGGGTTCGGCCTGCGCTCCGGCGCGCTCGCCTCGACCTTCTCGCACGACGCGCACAACATCGTCGTCGTGGGCACCGACGACGACGACATGGCACGCGCGATCGGTCGACTCACCGAGATCGGAGGCGGCGTGGTGGTCGTGGACGACCTCGGCGTTCGCGCCGAGCTTCCACTCCCGATCGCCGGGATCATCTCGAACGCGCCGCTGCAGGAGGTCGTCGAGGCCAGCCGCGGCTGCATCGAAGCCGCGGCGAAGCTCGGCTGCACCCTCTCCTCGCCGTTCCAGACGATGGCGTTCCTGGCGCTGTCGGTGATCCCGAGCCTCAAGCTGACCGATCAGGGCCTCGTAGACGTCGACCGCTTCGAGCTGGTGTCGCTACGAGTTTGAAGCGGCTCTTCGCCAACGCGTACGTCGTCGTGATGGACGAGGCGGGCACGGAGCACGAGTCCGGCTGGGTGCTGGTCGAGGACGGCGTGGTTCAAGAGGTCGCAGGCGGCGCCGAGCCCGAGGTGGACGAGCGGGAGGACCTTGGCGGCGCGCTGGTCACGCCCGGCCTGGTGAACACCCACCACCACCTCTACCAGACGCTCACACGCGCCCGCGCGCAGGAAGCCGACCTCTTCACCTGGCTGAAGACCCTCTATCCGGTGTGGGCGCGGATCGACGCCGAGTCCGAGCACGCCGCCGCGAAGAGCGGCCTTGCCGAGCTCGCGCTCTCCGGTTGCACGACGGTCTTCGACCACCACTACGTCTTCCCGGGCGGCGGCGGTGACCTCGTCGAGGCGGAGATGACCGCGGCCAGCGAGCTGGGCGTGCGCCTGATCCCCTCGCGAGGCTCGATGGATCTGGGGGCGTCCGACGGCGGCCTCCCGCCGGACGAGCTCGTCGAGGATCCGGACGAGGTGCTCGCCGAGACCGAGCGACTCGCGGCTCGCTACCCGGAGCTGGTGGTCGCGCCCTGCTCGCCGTTCTCCGTCTCCGGGCGTCTGATGCGTGAGTCGGCCGAGCTGGCACGGCGCCTGGGGCTGCAGCTCCACACGCACCTGGCCGAGACCGTCGAGGAGGAGGCGTACTGCCAGGAGCTGTACGGCTGCCGACCGGTCGAGTACCTCGAGCAGCTCGGCTGGCTCGACGGAGACGTCTGGTGCGCGCACTGCGTCCACCTCGACGACGGCGACATCGCGCGGTTCGCGGAATCGGGCACGGGCGTCGCGCACTGCCCCACCTCGAACCTGCGGCTCGGAGCCGGTGTTGCGCCGGTGCGCAGCCTGCTCGACGCGAGCGTTCGGGTGGGACTCGGCGTCGACGGCTCGGCCTCGAACGAGCGCGGCGACCTCTTCCTCGAGGTCAAGCAGGCGCTCCTCGTCGCACGCGGGCGCGGCGGCCCGAAGGCACTGACGGCGCGCGAGGCGTTGCGGCTCGGCACTCGCGGTGGCGCGGGGGTGCTCGCCCGTGAAGATCTCGGCTCGCTCGAGCCTGGCCGCAGCGCGGATCTCGCGGTCTGGCGGACCGACGGGCTCGAGCTCGGCGGCGCCGAAGACCCGGTCGCTGCTTTGGTACTCAGCGGGCCGCACCGCGTCTATCAGCTCGTGGTGGCCGGCGAGGACGTCGTACGCCAAGGGCGGCTGGTGAAGGCCGACGAGCGGCAGATCGCGCAGGAGCATCGCAGCCAGGCGGAGAAGTTCACGCGATGAGCGTCTCGCTCTCGACGCACGTGCTCGACACCGAGCATGGCCGCCCTGGAACCGGCGTTCGGGTCGAGCTCTATCGCGGGGATGAGGAAATCGCGGCAGGCGAGACGGACGGCGACGGGCGGATCGGCTCGCTCGCGGCCGAGCTCGACCCCGGTGCGTACCGTCTCGTGTTCCACCCGGCATCGCCGTACTTCAAGCGCCTCGAGCTGGAGCTCGAGCTCGCCGAAGGTCATCATCACGTCCCGCTTCTTGTTTCCTCCTACGCGTGCACGACGTACCGGGGAAGCTGAGTCTCGAAGAGCTCGCGGAGCTCTTCGAGGGCAGGACCCGCTTCGTCGACCTGCTCGCCGAGCGTGAGGACCCGCTCGAGGCCGCGCCGGAGGTAATCGCGGAGCTGAGCGAGGCCGAGAAGCTCGAGGCGCTGAACGCGCACCCGCCGATCGGGGCGAAGGGTCTCTCGGCGCGGTCGGCGCAGGAGCAAGGTCCCGACGCAGACCCGGTGGTGCAGACCGAGCTGGCCTACCTGAATCAGGTCTACGAGGAGAAGTTCGGCTTCCGTTTCGTCGTGTTCGTGAACCGGCGGTCGAAGGCGGAGATCCTCGAGGTGCTCGGCGAGCGCCTCGAGCGGACGCGCGAGGAGGAGCTGGAGACCGCACTGGACGAGCTGGTCGCGATCGCGCGCGATCGCCTGGAACGAGGCTGATGGACCCATACGCGAACGAGTGGCTGCAGTTCCTTGCACGCTGGCTGCACGTGGTCGCGGGGATCGTTTGGATCGGCGCCTCGTTTTACTTCATCGCCCTCGACAACCACTTGCGCCCGCCCGCCGACCCGAAGGACTCGGAGCGCGGGGTCGGCGGCGAGGCCTGGGAAATTCACGGGGGCGGCTTCTACCAGGTGCTGAAGTACCGTCTAGCGCCGCCGCGTTTGCCCGAGCCGCTGCACTGGTTCAAATGGGAGGCCTACACGACCTGGCTCTCGGGCTTCGCGCTGATGGTCTTCCTCTACTACTTCAACGCGGACACGTACCTGATCGACAGGAACGTGGCCGACCTCAGCGACCCGGCGGCGATCGGGATCAGCATCGGGCTGTTGGCCGTCGCGTGGATCGTTTACGACGTGCTCTGCCGTCTGCTGCGGAACGAGCTCGTGCTGGCCGCGGCGTTGCTCGGCCTCACGACCCTGGCGGCGTGGGGGGCGAGCGAGCTCTTCAGCGGGCGGGCGGCCTATGTCCAGGTCGGGGCGATGCTCGGCACGATGATGGTCGGCAACGTCTTCTTCGTCATCATTCCGGCGCACTGGGATCTCATCCGCGCCAAGGAGGCGGGGCGCGAGCCGGATCCCGCGCCGGCTCTGCGAGCCAAGCAGCGCTCGGTGCACAACAACTACCTGACGCTGCCGGTCGTCTTCGCGATGCTGAGCAACCACTTTCCGGCCACGTACGGGCACAGCTGGTCCTGGCTTGTCCTGGTTGTGCTGATGACGATCGGCGCCTGGATCCGGCACTTCTTCAACCTCCGCCACGCAGGGCGGACGGTCTGGTTGATTCCGATCACCGCCGCGCTCGGGATCGCGGCGGTGGCGGTGGCCGTTCGGCCGGACGACGGCTCGGGCTCCGCGCCGGCGGGGACTGCGGCGGTCCCGTTTGCCCGGGCGCAGGCGATCGTCCAGGCACGCTGCGTGCCATGCCACTCCGCCCAGCCGACCAAGGTGGACGCTGCGCCGCTCGGGATCGTGTTCGACAACCCCGAGCAGATCGAGGCACAGGCCAGCCTGATCGAGCGCGTGGCCGTGACCTCGAAGACCATGCCGCTCGGGAACTCGACCGGCATGACGCAGGCGGAACGCGACGAGCTCGGCGCCTGGATCCGGCAAGGCGCGGAGATCAAGTAGGTTCCGCCGATGCTCGAGATCTCCGCCGGCGAGTACCGGTTCGAGGCACGGCTTGAAGACGAGGCCGCGCCGGAGACCGTGGCCGCCTTCCGCACGCTACTGCCGCTGGAGAGCCGGATCATCCACGCGCGCTGGAGCGGCGAGGCCTGCTGGATCCCGTTCGGCGAGCTGGACGTCGGCCTGGGACCCGAGAACGCGGTGTGCTATCCGGCGCCGGGTCACCTTCTCTTCTACCCCGGCGGCCTCAGCGAGACGGAGATCCTCTTCCCGTACGGCTCGACCTCGTTCGCGAGCAAGGCAGGCCCGCTAGCGGGGAACCACTTCGCGACCGTGGTGGAAGGCGTCGAGCGACTCCCGGAGCTCGGTCGAACCGCCCTCTGGGAAGGCGCCCAGCCGATCCGCTTCGAAGAGGACTAGCCCGGAAAAACCCGCCACCCCACCCTTGGGTGGGGATGTGGAGTTCCACCCACCGCCCGCCGCGATCGTACCGCCGATTTGCGCTCCTGTCTGTGACCGGGGCCAGCCAAGACAGGAACTAGCCGTCCACAGACGAGGCCAGCCGAACCAGCGCGCCCTGCAGAGCGGTCACGGCCTGCGCGATGTCCTCCCCCGCCGAAAGCTCGTCTGGCGAGTGGCTGATTCCGCCGTTCAAGCTGCGGACGAAGAGCATGCCCGTCGCCACTCCTGCAGCTGCCAAGACGCCGGCGTCGTGACCGGCACCAGAGGCCAGCTCGATCACCGGCACCCCCAGGCCGACCAGCTGCTCCCGCAAGGCCTCCGTGGGCCAGGGTGCCATCTCGACCTCCGCCGTCCGGGAGAGCTCGGCCCGGACGGCGGCCAGCACCTCGTCAACCCGCTCGAGATCCGGCGCGCGCGCGTCGACGCTCACCCGAACCCGCGCTGGGATCACGTTGCTCGCGCCGGGCTCGACCTCGAGCCGACCCACCGTCGCGACCGCTCCCTCCACGGCAGCCGCCGCATCGCGTAACTCGAGCACGAACTCCGCGGCCGCGAGGAGAGCATCCGATCGGCCCGCCATCGGCGTCGTTCCCGCGTGCCCTTCCCGGCCCTCGAAGACGACCTCTCCTTTCGCCGTGGCGACGATCCCCGTGACAACGGCAAGCGGCACCCCGGCCTCCTGCAGCCGCGGCCCCTGCTCGACGTGGAGCTCGACGAACGCCGAGGGCCTGGAAGCCGACCAAGCCGCACAGAGCGCCCGCGAGCCGACGCAGCCCGGCCCGCTGCAACCCTCCTCGTCCCGAAATGCGACGACCGTGAGCGTCCGCTCCTGTTGCCCGGCCCGCTCGACTGCCTCGAGCCCGCCGACCACGCCGAGCGCACCGTCGAAGCGCCCGCCCGCCGGAACCGAGTCGAGATGGGAGCCGGTCCAGACCTCCGGCAGCTCCGGCTTGCGCCCGCGCAGGCGGCCGTAGAGGTTGCCCGCCTCGTCCCGCTCGACCTCGAGCCCAGCCTCGTGCATCCAGCCGGCGACGAGGTCGTGCGCCTCGTCCTCCTGCGGGCTCCCGCCGAGCCGGTTTGCTCCCGGCCCGCCGCCGATCGCGTAGAGCTGCTCCAGCCGCTCGAGAAGGCGCACCGGCGAACTCTAGGCTCGCTCAGTCCGGAGGGGACGGAGAAGCTGTACCCCGACGAGCGGGAACACCGCAGCGAGCGCGAAACCAACCCGCCACGAGGTGGCCGCGACGAGCGCGGCGAACGCAGGCGGAACGGCAGCGCCGGCCACCGACAGGGACGTCTGCTGCATCCCGATTGCCGCCCCGCTTCGGCCTCGGCCCGCGAGCTCGGCAGCGGCGGTGAATGAGAGCCCGTTCCACGACATCGCAAGTCCGCCGGCCAGGATGAACGCGACCACGAGGAGTCCCACGGGCGCATCGAGGACGGACGCAGCGACCGCCAGTGTGAGGCCGCTCGCCACGCCGAGGAGCCGGAGCGGACTGAGCCGCGAACCGATCACGTCCGACCAGCGGCCCGTCACGATCCGAAGAAGAGTCGCCAGCACCTGGATTCCGGCGAGCACACCCGCGGCCTCTCCGGCGGAGAAGCCGCGCTCGTCGTGCAGGAACAGCACGACGAAGCCCGTCACCGCGACCTGCGCAACGAGGTAGAGACTGCTGCCCCCGCACAGCCACCAGAGGCGAGTGTCACGCAGCGTCACCCGCAAACCGCGGGGCTCGAGTACGTCCTCGGCTGCCTCTCGCTCCCTGATCACCGCGGTCCCAAAAATCGCGCCGGCGAAGCAGAGAGCGGCCAGCAGGACGAAGGCCGAGCGCAGCCCGAGGGCCGGCAGCGACAGGGCCGAGATCAGCCCGCCGAGCGGGATCGCCGTCTGGCGTACGCCCAGTGCAAGCCCCCGCTGGGAGGCCGGGAACCAATGCATGACCGCTCGCCCGCTGGCCGAGTTGACGCTGGCTCCGGCAGCGCCCGCGAGCGCGAGCAGCAGGATGAGCTGCGTGAAGCTTCCCGCGTGAGCGGCGCCGACCAGCGCCGCGCCGCAGCCGCCGAGCCCGACCGCCAGCACGAGCCGCTCGCCGAGTCTGTCGGCCAGCAGCCCCCACGGCAGCAGCGTGACGATCGGCCCGATCCAGATGCTGTCTAGCACGATCCCGATCTGGAAGAGGCTCAGGTCGTAGGCATCGCGAAGCGCAGGCGCCAACACGGGCAATCCGATCAGGACTGCGGCGAACGAGGTCTGCGCGGCAGTGCCTGCCGCGAGCACGAGCCAGCGGTAGCGGCTCTCGTCTACAGGCCTAACGGGTTTGACGGCTCAGGGGTGAGGCGCACGGTGATGCACCACTGATTCAAGCCAATTTCCATGGCGACCGCGGCAGCTTATCTCGCTCCTTCGACGTTGGTGTCGGCCGTAGACGCGCGCCGCCAGTGACGCTTTGGGTCCCCTAGGTGTCTTGGGTCATAGCGGCTCGGAGCCGCTAGAGGCCGAACGGGTTGGACGGTTTCGGGCTGGTGGAGACGATCACGCTCTTCGTCTCGAGGTACGCGTCGAGTGTCTCGAGCCCGAGCTCGCGGCCGAACCCGGACTGCTTGTAACCGCCGAACGGAATCCCCGGGAACGCCGTGTACGGCATGTTGATCCCCACGGTGCCGGCCTTGATCTTCCGCGCCAGGCGGTGGCCGCGGGCCGGGTCACCCGTCCAAACGGTCGCCATCAGCCCGTAGCGAACGTCGTTCGCGATCCGCGCGGCATCCATTTCATCCTCGAAGGGGGTCACCGTCACGACCGGGCCGAAGATCTCCTCCTGAGCCACCTGCATCGAGTTGTCCACCTCTGCGAGCACCGTCGGCGGGTAGAACGCTCCCTTGCCGTCGCCGGCCTCGCCTCCGGTCACGACCTCGGCGCCCTCTGCGCGGCCTGCCTCGACGTAGCCGTGCACGCGGTCGCGATGCTCGGTCGAGATCAAGGAGCCCACCTGCGTCTCCGGGTCGAGCGGATCGCCGATCTTCAGCTTGTCTGCAGCCTCGCTGAAGCGCGCCACGAAGTCGTCGTAGGCCGGCCGCTCGACGAGCACGCGCGAACGCGCTTCGCAGCTCTGGCCCGCCGAGTAGTAGATCGCCCAGACCGAGCTCGGGATCGCGTCGTCTAGGTCAGCGTCGGCGAAGACGACATTCGGGCTCTTGCCACCAAGCTCGAGGATCAGACGCTTGATGCCGCCAGAGGCGAGCCGCATGATCTCCGACCCCGTCGCGGTCGAGCCGGTGAAGGCGATCTTCTCGACGCCCGGGTGCTGCACGAGGTGCGCGCCGACGACCGGGCCCGGCCCCGGAACGACGTTGATCGTGCCGGGTGGGAAGCCGACCTCGGTGGCGAGCTCGGCCATGCGGAGCGCGGAGAGCGGCGTCGCCGAGTCGGGCTTCAAAACGACGGTGCAGCCGGCCGCGAGCGCCGGCGCGAGCTTCCACGTCGTCATCATCAGCGGGTAGTTCCAGGGGACGATCTGGCCGCACACGCCGACCGGCTCCTTCAGCGAGTAGTAGAGGAGCGAGCCACCGATCGGGTTGGAGCGACCGCCGATCGAGGCGATCGCCGAGGCGTAAAAGCGAAAGTTCTCGACGGCTTGATGGAACTCGGCCTTGACGGAGGAGATCGCCTTTCCGACATTGCGCGCCTCGAGCTCGGCGAGCTCCTTGCGGTTGGCGACCAGCGCGTCGGCGAGCGCGTGCAGAAGCCGCGAGCGCTCGGTGGGCGGGGTCTTGGCCCAGTCGCCTGCGAGCGCAGCGCGAGCGGCGTCCACCGCGCGGTCGACGTCGGCCTCGTTGCCCATCGCCGCCCTGGCAAGCGGCTCACCGGTGGCGGGCTCTATGAGGTCCTGGAACTCGCCGGAGGCCGGGTCCGCCGACTGGCCGTTGATGAAAAGGCCGTACTCGCGCTCGGTTGCGACCGCCATCGGCCGGACGATAGCGAGTTTCCGCTCGGAGACGGCCGGGCAGAACACGGGCATGACGGAGACCGTTCAGGTCGAGGCGGCCCGTATTCCGGACCGCGACCGGCTGCTCGAGGAGCTGCGCGCGAGTGGGCTCGATGCGGGGCCCGTGGACGAGGTCGGGATCGAGGTCCCGGTCGAGAGCGAGGCCGACGAGGCCGCAGACGAGGTGCTCGCGCACGCTGAGAGCGTGATCATGAGCATCGGCGCGCCATTCGTGCCGATCAAGCACGAGGGCACGATCTACATCCGGCCGCCGCTGAGCTAGCGCTCGAAGAGCGCGGCCTGCCCTTGGCCTACGCCTACGCACAGGGTGGCAAGCCCGTAGCGCCCTCCTCTGCGGCGCAGCTCGTGCAGGAGCGAGACCACCAGGCGCGCGCCACTCATCCCCAGCGGGTGGCCCAGCGCGATCGCGCCGCCGTTTACGTTCACGCGCTCGGGATCGAGCCCGAGTTCGCGGATCACGACGAGGCTCTGCGAGGCGAACGCCTCGTTCAGCTCGACCAGGTCGAGCTCCTCGACGCCGATCCCGGCGCGCTCGAGCAGCTTGCTCACGGCCGGCACCGGGCCGATGCCCATCACCCGCGGGTCCACGCCTGCGACCGCGGAGCCGACGAACGCGCCGAGCGGCTCTGCCCCCAGCCCCCCCGCACGCTCCTCGCTTGCGATCACGAGCGCCGCCGCCCCGTCGTTGAGCCCGCTCGAATTGCCCGCGGTCACCGTGCCGCCCTCGCGAAACGCCGGCTTCAGCGCGGCCAGCTTCTCCTGGCTCGTATCGGGACGCGGATGCTCGTCGCGCGCCACCTCCCGTACCGGCACGAGCTCGTCTGCGAAGCGCCCTTCCGAGTCCGCCTCCGCCCAGCGCCGCTGCGACTGGAGCGCGAACGCATCCTGCTCCTCGCGGGAGACGCCGTACCGCTCGGCCACGTTCTCGCCTGTCTCGCCCATCGATTCGAGCGGGAACTGCTCCTCCAGTCGCGGGTTCGGGAAGCGCCAGCCGAGAGTCGTGTCCCAGACAATCTGGTTCCCACGCGCGAAGGGCTGCTCGGGTTTGGCCATGACGAGCGGTGCGCGAGACATGGACTCGACCCCGCCCGCCACAAACAGGTCTCCGTCGCCGGCAGCCACCGCATGGCACGCCGAAACGACCGCGGAGAGACCCGATGCGCAGAGCCGGTTCAGCGTCACGCCTGCCACCGACTGCGGTAGTCCCGCGAGCAGCGACGCCATGCGCGCGACGTTGCGGTTGTCCTCGCCGGCCTGGTTGGCGGCGCCGAAGTAAACGTCCTCGATCGCGTCCGCCGGCACGCCGGCCCGCGAGACTGCCTCGCCGATCACGAGCGCGGCGAGATCGTCCGGACGCTCGCCCGCGAGCACACCGCCGTAGCGCCCGACTGGCGTGCGCACGGCGGAGAGAACAACGGCGCGGCTCACCGCGCCAACGCTAGCCGACGAACTCGACCTTGACGGGTTGCTCGTAGGTGCCGAGCGCCTCGGCGCGGCCGAGCAGCTCCCGGACGGCCTGCCGACCTTCATCGCCGTAGTCGCAGGTGAGCTCGTTCACGTACATCCCGACGAAGCGGTCGGCCAGCTCGGTGTCGAGGCCGCGGCCGAACTGGAGCGCGTACTCCATCGCCTCGTCGCGGTTGTCGAGCCCGGCCTGGATCGAGTCGCGCAGCACCTCGGAGAGCTCGAACAGGTTCCCAGCACCGACGTCTCGCCGGGCGACGTTCGCGCCAAGCGGCAGGGGCAGCCCGGTCTCCAGCAGCCACCACTCGCCGAGGTCGACGACCTTCTTCAGTCCATCCGCCTCGTAGGTCAGCTGCCCCTCGTGGATCAGCAGACCCGCATCGACGCGTCCGGAGTGCACCTCCTCGATGATCTGGTCGAAGGGGACCTCTCGGTAGCGGAAGCCGCCCAGACACATGCGCAAAACGAGAAAGGCGGTCGTCAGCTCACCGGGCACGGCGATCTCGACGTCCCGCAGGTCGGCAGTGGACATCTCCTCCCGCGCGACGACGATCGGCCCGTAGCCCGAGCCCATCGAGGCGCCGTGCGGGAGGAGCACGTAGCGCTCCTGTACAAGCGGGTAGGCGGCCAGCGAAATCGCGGTCACCTCGAGCTCACCCTTCAGCGCCCATTCGTTGAGCGTCTGGATATCGCGCAAGACGTGCTCGAACTCGAAGCGGCGCGGGTCGACCTCGCCCGAGGCGAGGCCCCAGAACATGAAAGCGTCGTCGGGATCGGGGCTGTGGCCCAGTCGGATCAGCATGAGGCGCCGAGGCTACCAGGGGTGCAGAGGCGTGACCGAGGCAACCGCGCCGTACACTTGGCCGGTGTCGAAGCCGCGTCTCAGCGAGGCGATCCAGGACTACCTGAAGGAGCTCTACCACCTCCAGTCCGAGGGCGGCCGCGTGTCCGTGACCGCGCTGGCGCGGGAGCAAAAGGTCTCGCCCGCCTCGGCGAGCGGGATGGTCAAGAAGCTCGCCGTCCTCAAGCTCGTCGAGCACGCGCCGTACCGCGGCGTGCGTCTGACCCCGGCCGGCGAGCGGGTCGCGCTCGAGGTGATCCGCCACCACAGGCTGCTCGAGCTCTACCTGGCCAGGACGCTCGGGCTGCACGTGGACGCGGTCCACGACGAGGCCGACCGGCTCGAGCACGTGCTCTCTGAAGAGCTCGAGGCCCGGATCGACAGCGCGCTCGGGTTCCCGACGCACGACCCGCACGGCGACCCGATCCCGAACGCCGACCTCGAGTGGCCGGCCGCCTAGCCCTAGCGGCCGAAGAACCAGCGCTCGAGCGGCTTCAAGAGCTCGTTGCGCTCGAACGGTTTCGCCTCCGCGACGCGGCCGTCCGCGGCCGAGACGCGAGCGTCGTCGCTGAGCGCGCCGTTCGCAGCCTCCAGCGCGTCGGAGAGCTCGTAGCCCTGGAAGACGTAGTCCTCGTTGCGCGGCTCGTCACTCGGCCGGTGCTGTGGGTTCACCGCCCGGCCCACGGCCCAGACCGCCCCGGGGAGCCGCTCGATCCAGATCACGATTCGCTCCGCCTCGCCCCGGTCGTCGACCCCGTGCACCTCGCGTTCGGCGAACCGGGGTGACGACGGCTTCTTCACGACCGGACCATAACCGCCGCTAGGATCGCAGCATGGCCAGGCTCTCCAGCTTTCTGCGGAACCCGTTCTCGTTCCTCTTCGCGCGCTCCTCGCAGGAGGAGCGGCTGTCGGCCTACGTGATCCGCGAGCACGAGCGCGGCCGGCCGCTCGCCGAGATCCTCCAGGATCCGTACATCCGTAACCGTGCGACGCCGCAGGAGCTCGCGCGCCTGCTCGACCGGCCCGAAGTGATCCGTGCGCTCGGCGCCGGCGTGGTCGCCTCGGAGCAGCAGAAGCTGTCTTAAAGAGCCGCCAAGCGACGCCTTAGGGCTAGACCTCGGTTCCGACGTCCCGCTCGCGGGCGCGGTCGAGCACGGCCGAACCGACGGCCACGTCCCAGGCAGCAAGGCCGTTCGACTTGAAGAGGACGATGTCGTCGTCGGCCTGCCGGCCCGGAAGCTCGCCGGTGACCACCTCCTGAAGCTCGTGCACCTCGAGCCAGTCGAGCACGCCCGCCTCGATCGGCTCGATCAGGTCGCCGGACTCGCGCTTCGCCTGCTCGAGTGAGTCGCAGGAGACGAAGGCGGCGCGTTCGAGTACGGGGTTGTCGAGCTCGCGCCGGCGAGGGTCGTTGGCACCGACCGCGCAGACGAGCGCGCCCGGCTGCAGCCATTCACCCCGCAGCACCGGGTCGCGGGAGGTGGTGATCGTCACGACGACGTCCTGCTCGGCCGGATCGCGATGGCTCTCCCCGGGCTCGGCGCCGGTCTCCTTGCAGAAATCGGCCAGCCGTTCCTCGTTCCGGCAGTAGGCGACGACCTTCTCGATCGAGGGCAGCGCGGCGCGCATGCAGGCGACCTGGCTGCGTGCCTGCCAGCCGCAGCCGATGATCCCGAGCGAAGCCGCCCCTTTCTTCGCCAGGTACTTCGCGGCCACGCCGCTCGCCGCGCCGGTGCGCAGCTGGCCCAGCTTGTCCGCCTCCATCACGGCGACGAGCCTGCTCGACTCGGTCTCGAACAACACGACCACGAAGGAGGCGCCCTCGTGCCCCGCCGAGTAGGACTTCAGGCCCGCGAGCTCGAGCTCGCGGTCGACCGCCCACATTACCGCTAGGTGCCCGTCCTCGAAGCGCGTGCGCTGGCGGGGGATGTTCTGGACCTCGCCCGCGGCCAGGCGGCGGAAGCAGGCCTCGACGGCTTCGAGCGCATCAGCCGGGCCGAGCAGCTCCGCAACCTCCGCTTCGGTCAGGTAGAGCGGCACCGGCCGGAGGCTACTGCTTCGGGATGAAGCTGATTCGGCCGCTCGTCTCGAGGACGGCCCAGCGAACCTTGTCGATCGAGTCGATTTGGTTCAAGCGCGCCTGCGCGGCGAGCTCCTCGGTCGTGAGGCGCTCCCGCCCGAGGTTCCGCTCGAGCAGGCGCCCGTCCTCGACGAGCACGATCGGCTCCCCGTCGAGCACCGGCCGCAGCCTGCGGAACCGAAAGCTCAGGTACGAAGCGGCGACCTGCATCAGCGCGAGCGTCCCGCCGGCGAGCAGCAGGCCCGTCACGGAGTAGTCGCTCTGCGTCACGCCCTGCTGGACGAGGTCGCCGAGTACGATCAGCATGATCAGGTCGAACGGCTCGAGCGAGCCGAGCTCCCGCCGGCCGACGATCCTCGTCAACAGGAGGATGAAGAGGAACGCGATCGCGGCGCGGAAGACGATGTCCATTAGGGATACACGCGCAGCTTCCGCTCGTGAACCAGGAGCCGCTCGTCGCCGTCGTAGAGCGCGACGGTCTGCGCGTGGCTGCCGACGGTGGTCGGGTTGACCTGGTACTGGATGTAGAGCACGTGCTTCTCGCCGGCCGGTATGTGCCCGAGCTCGAGCGAGAGGCGGCCGTCACGGCTGGCCTCGTTGAGGGGGCTCGGCTCGATCGTGTTCACGGTCAAGCCGTCCAACCACCCCCTGCCAAGCACCAGAGTCGCCGCCTTCAGGGCACGGCTTGCGCGTACGGTGTAGCGCGCCTGGAACAGGAGGCCGCCCCTAACCGCCGGAGGCGAGCGGATCTCGAGCGTCGCCGCGCTCACCGCAACCGTCGCGGTGGAAGGCCACTGGCCGAAGACGTTCAGCAGCGCGAGCAGCGAAACCGCCGCCACCAGACCGAGGAGGAACCGCCGGACCCAGGGGTGCCACCGGCGCCCTACGAGATCGCGGTGCCGACGAAGGACGATTCCGTCGGGTGTGTCCGCCACCCCGGCGGGTTCGTGAACGCGGCCTGGGTTCCTGCCGTTGCTAGCTGTGAGCCCACAGCACGAGCAGACCACCCGCGCCGAGCACGGAGCCCGCGATTGCCAGCGCGAGCACCAGCCCCCCATCGCTGGAGCCGGGCTCACGAGCGGGGGCCGCCCGGTGACGCGGCGCGGCCGCGGACTCGTAGACGTAGACGGTGCGGTTCGTGCCTTGGGGGTCGGGATTGGAGAGGAACGCCTGGTACTGATCCGAGCGAACGAGTTGCATCCGTGTGTCGACCAGCCGGCGCAGCAGCACCTCGGCCGGAATCGCCCGCCGGCGCACCGCGACGGCCCAGCTCGGTGCGTCCGGCGGGACGAGGGCGCGCACGAGGTTCGTCGGCCGCGCGACAACGTGAAGGCGCGGCGCTCCTCCTCCGCCACGCACGCCCACCCGGAGCGAGAGCGGGCTGTTGTCGCCGAGCACGGTCGAAAACGAGACGGTCTTTCCGCGCACGGTGCCGCCGCGCGCCGATTTCGGCGCGGCCGGGAAGCGCAGGGATCCCTGGATGCGCAGCGGTGCCGAGGTGCGGGCCGCGTCCTTGCGCACGCGCACGAGGCCGTCCACCGAGGCGTAAGCCGTCGAGAGCCGCCCTCCTGCGAGCGATTCGCGCCGGGTCTGGTCGAGCAGGCCGGCGAGCTGCCGCGGGAAGCCCTCTCCTGCGTACGCGATCTGAGACACGGTGGTCGCGTTGGTGATCGTGAGCGAGTAGCTGTTGCTCCCGCGAACCGGGTGCAGCCGCAGCGGAAGGAATGGCCCGGCCTCGCGCGGCCGCAGCTGCGCGTCTGCGGCCAGCACCTTCTTGCCGGCCGAGAAGCCCGACCAGAGGATCTGGTTCGTTCGTAACCCGGGCTGGGAGTCGGAGCCTGCACCCGCGCGCACGTCCTCAACCGGCCCTCCGATCACGATCAGGTAGTCGCCCTTGCCCCTGAGGACGAGCCGGTGCAGCACGCGCAGCGACACGAGCTTGCCGTTGGGCCCAACCGCGGCGACAACGCGCTCGAGAGCCCGCCCGCGGATCGCAAAGGACAGCGAGGCTGGAGCCGGCGCCCCTCCCGCGACGAGCGGGGGGCTCTGGGTCGGATACGGCGTCGGCCCGGGCAGTAGCACCTGCTGCACCGCGGCGCCGGCCGGGGCCGGGGCCGCGAGCACGGCGGCAGCGCCGGCCAGGCCCAGGCTCCGCCGAAGGCTCATCCGCCTGCGGTCTGCGGAATCGGCGGGAGCGTCGCCGACAGCGCATCGTCCGCCACCGGCCTGAAGACCATGTCCTCGAAGCGCGCGAAGTAGACGTCGTCGTCGACCACACCCTCGTGACTGTGCTCGTTGAAGCCCCGCTCGTCGCCGTTAGCGCCCTGGGTCGTGACCTCGTTCAGCGCGGCCAGCACCTTGTCCCGCTCGACGGAGGCCGCGCGGCTCACCGCAGCGACGAGGACGTGCACGAAGTCGTAGGAGTACATCGCGAACTCCGGCGGCTGCGTGACGGGTTCGCCGGCCGCGGTCTTCACGCCGACTCTGTCGACCCCGTAGGTGGAGTCGTACTGGGACTGGAAGTTCAGGAAGGGCGCCGTCCCGACCTCGGCGGTCATGCGCCCGGAGGCAAACGTGAGCCCGTCTACCCAGCCCGGGTGGTCGGCGAGCTGCTGGCGAATGAACGGGTCGGCGCCGGTCGGGGGCGCGTAGACGGGGACGTCCCAGCCGATGCTGCGCGCCGCCGAGAGCACGGCCGCGATCGCCGGCGGTTGGGCCCAGACGAGCAGAGCGGTCGCGCCGGAGCGGCGGACCCGCAGGATCTGCGGCGAGAGGTCTGTCTCGCCCGCCGGCAGGGTCAGCTTCAGCGCGACGGCTTCCGGGTTCTCGGAGAAGGCCCGCGCCACGTCGGCTGCCCCCTGGCGCCCGTATGCGCTGTCGTCGCCGAGCAGCGCGATCTTCAGCTTCTTGGGGATCAGGTACTCGGCAAACCGGAACGCGATGCCGCGGTTCGTCGGAGCGATCCGGAAGACGTTCGGCCGCCCGGTCGCATCCACGAGCCCTGTGCCTCCGTCGTAGGCGATGCAGATCGCCACGCCGTCGCGGTTGGCGAGCTGCCACGTCGCCTCGATTCCCGTGCCGTCGGTGACCACGGCCACGGCGCCCGCGTCCAGGGCGCGGCGCGTGTTCTCGACCGCGCGGCGGGCCGAGAGATGGTTGTCGTAGAGCTTCACGACCAGCTTGTAGTTGCGCGAGCTGACGCGGATCCCGCCGCTGCCGTTGAGGTTTCCGACGGCGAGCTCGACCCCCTGCTTGATCGTCTGCGCCACGTACGGGCTGCCCGTCACGGGCACGTCCACGCCGATCACGATCCGGCCCGGCGAATCGGCGTCCGAGCTCTTGCCGCACCCGGCCGCGATCAGCGCGAGACCGGCGAGGAGGAAGGCGAGCCGGCGCACGGAGGCGAGCTTATAGACGCTGAGTGCCGAGATATGCCTGCTGGACGACGCCGCTGGCGGCGACCTCCGCAACCGACCCCTCGGCCAGGACGGTGCCCGCGGCGAGCACCACCACCCGGTCGGCTACCCGCCGCACGAGTCGGAGGTTGTGCTCGACGACCAGCACGGCGACTCCTCGCCGGCGGATCCGATCGACGACCTCGGCGAGGCCTTCGAGCTCCTCAGCGCCCGCGCCGGCGGCCAGCTCGTCCACGAGCAGCACGTCCGGCTCGGTCGCAAGCGCGGCGGCGAGGGCGACCAGCCGCCGCTGCGAGCTCGTCAGCTCGGGGGCCGGCGTGTCTGCCGCGTCCCCGAGCCCGACAAGCGCGAGCGCCTGCAGGGCCGCGGCCTCGGCGGCTTCGTCCTCGCGGCGGGCTCTGGGCGTCGCCAGCGCGGTCCGCACCAGACCCCCATTGCGCCGACGAACTCCGCGCCCAACCAGCACGTTTTCGAGCGCCGTCATTTCGGTGAAGGCGGAGGTCGTCTGGAGCGTGCGGGCGATGCCGAGCCGCACCCGGTCGGCACTGCTCTCGCCGGTGACGTCTCTGCCGGTGAGCTCGATCGCTCCTGCGTCCGCTGGGGAAGCGCCGGAGATCAGCCGCAGGGCGGTCGTCTTGCCCGAGCCGTTGGGCCCGATCAGCGCCGTCGTCTGGCCGCGGGCCAACTCGAGAGAGAGGTCATCCACCGCGACGACGCCGCCGAACGCCTTCCTCAGACCGATGGCTCGAAGGATCGGCTCCGCCGGTACCGGCGGAGCCGGGGTCGCGGGCCTGGGCGGCTCGCGCCGAGGTGCAGTTCCACGCCGCGGGCGGGCGGCCAGCCACGGGACGATCCCCTCCCCGCCGAGGGCGAGCACGAAGACGAGCAAAGTGGCGGCCACCGCGGTGTCGAAACGCTCGAGCGGCAGGTGCAGAAGGCGGGAAAGCGGCCCCGAGACGAGGCCGATCAGCCCGAGGAGCGCAACACCAGTGGCCGGGCCGAGCGTCGCCGCCGCGCCGCCCAGCAACACCGCGACCAGCAGCTTGAACGAGAGAAACGGGTCGTAGCCGGCCGGGTCGGCGACCGCCTGAAGGTGCACCGCGAGCGCTCCGGCAAGGCCGGCGAGAGCGGCCGTGGCCGAGAAGGCAGTTAGGCGGCGCCGTGCGAGCCCGACGCCGAGCGAGGTCGCGAGCGCCGGGGCCTGCCGCAGCGCCGAGAGCTCGAGGCCCGGGGCCCCGCGACGAGCCGTCGCGAGCGCCAGTGCCGTGAGCACGAGCAACGCCAGGGCCACCTCGAAGTGCACCGTCGGGGTCGGGTCGAGCCCGAGCAGGCTCTTCTGCGGCAGGATCAACCCCTGCGAACCTCCCGAGACGGACGGGAACGCCAGCAGGAAGAGCCACACCAGCCAGGCGAGCAGCCATGTGCTCACGGCGACGAACGCTCGCCGCAGGCGAACGACGCCGCCGAGCAGCAGGCCTGACACGAGCGCCGCCGCCGCGCCGGCGAGAGCGGCGGGCTCGACCGGCCAGCCCGAGCGAGCGACGAGCAGCGCGGAGGTGAACGCCCCGATGGCCATGAACGCGCCGGTTCCAAGCGACGGCAGGCCCGCGGAGCCGACGGTCAGCCCGAGCGCAGTTGCCGCCAGCGCAAGGTAAAGCGTGTCGGCCAGCGCGTCTACCCGTACGCCCGGCAACGAGAGGAACGGCACCGTCGCCGCCAGCGCGATCCCGCCTAGCGCCAGCCACCGGGTCAGGCTCCAGCCAGCCCGGGCCTCGGCGAACGCCGTGCGAAGCTCGAGCGCGGTCTGCGGAAGAGCGCTCACTCGCGCTCCTCGAGCGCCTCGCGCGACGGCCAGAGGGAGATCAGGAGCAGGACGAACGCAAACGGGAGCACCTCGCGGTACGAGGGCCCGAGCTGCCAGCCGCCGAGGTGGACGTTGGCGATCGCCGCCTCGACCACGCCGAGCAGCAGGCCCGCGGCGAAGGCGCGCAGCGGCGGCCCAAAGCGCACGGCGAGCGCGGCCACGAGCCCCTTGAGCCCAAGCAGCGTGCCGGTGTTCGCGTTGACAGCCTCACCCGGAGCGGCCGCGATCGCCGCGATCATCGCCAACGCGCCGACGAGCCCGAACGCGAGCGCGACCAGCAGCTCGACCGGCACGCCGACGAAGCGCGCTCCCTCGGCGTCGTCGGCCACCGCCCGCAGACCGCGTCCGTAGCGCGAGCGCTCGAGAAACCAGGCCGAGGAGAGCGCGAGGGCGACTGCGAGGCCGATGACGAAGAAGGCGCGGGCCTGCACCTGGGCGCCGCCGAAATGCACGAAGCCCGCGCGCCCGATGTCGTGGAAGGGAAGGGGATCGGGGAAGACGTAGCTCGAACGCTGAAAGGTCGCTCCGATCGCAGCGCGGATCGCGAAGGCGACGGCCACGGTCCCGGCGACCCAGCCGATCGTCGACCCGCGCGAGAGGTAGGGCTGCACGAGCCCGACGTAGGTTGCGACCCCGGCCGCGATGCAGAGCAGCAGCCCGACGATCAGCGCGAGCACGAAGCGCGGCTCGGTGGCCCCGGCCTGCGAGACCGGCGACGTCCCTGCAAGCACGAGCAGCGTGGCGAACACGCCGAGCCCGACGAGGTCGCCGAAGGCGAAGTGCACGATCCCGGTGAGCCGGTAAATCAGCGAGTGCCCGGCCGCGAAGAGCCCGTAGACCCCACCGGCGGCGAGCCCGCTAACGAGAACCTGAAGAGCGATCGTCATCTGGCGGGTCGGAGCCTCACATATCGCCGCCGCAGCCGACATGCGCGGCTACGGCGCACAGTCGCCTCTCCGAAGAACGGGTGCCGGCGAAAGTCAGACCGCCCAGATGTTTTCCCGCACCCACGACGCTTCGAGCATGCTGCTCATCGGCCTAGACAGCTCGCCCGCTGAGGCACGCCCTCTCATCGCCGTTCAGGGTCGGCACCAGGCGAGGTCGCGCCTTATCGTCTGTATTTATTGGTACGTCCCCTAGACCCGACCGGATGCGCCGGTTCATCTCGTCGCTTGCCACAGCCTCTCGATCGTAGCGGCGCCGGTCTTGACCCCAACGCGGGCGACGATCAGCCAGTTGGCCACCTCCTGAAGGGGGTGAGCCTTCAAGAGCGGGAGGCGGTGCAGCGGGTCATGTACCCCGTCGGCGGACATCATCCCGTCCGCATGATGGCGCCGCAGGTGGGCCTCTCCGTTCGATGAGGCTACGAGCGCGAAGCCTGCACACAGGTGCGGCACTGCTGGCGATCGGCGCGGCCCTGCTCGTTGCCGGCTGCGGGGACAGCGGCCAGCCGTCGGCGACGGAATGGGCGGACGGCCTTTGCTCCTCGCTCACGGAGTGGACGGACTCGGTGAGGCCGGTGGTCGAGTCGCTGCAGGAGGAGACCCTGTCGAAGCAGGCCGTCCAGGATGCCACCGACGAGGTGGACAACGCGACCACCAACCTCGCCGGCGAGCTGAGGGATCTGGGAGCGCCCGAGACGGAAGCCGGCGAGCAGCTGGAGGCGTCGGTCCAGCGGCTTTCCAGCCAGCTCGACGACGATGTCGAACAGATCGATAGCGCAGTGGACAACGCGACTGACCCGAGCGGCGTGCGCACGGCGGTCTCCGAGGCGAGCTCGGCCCTCGTGACGATGGGGAATCGGATCTCGTCCACGGTCTCGGAGCTCGATCAGATCGACGCCAAGGGCGAGCTCGAGGAGGCGTTCCAGGAATCGGACTCCTGTCAGAGCCTCTCGCAGCAGGGCTCCTGAGCTACTCCCTGGCGGCTGGCCCCCTCAGGCGGCCTCTCCCTACAGGTGCCGATCCTGGACGGCTGATCGCGCGGCGTCGCCGCCGTTCGTCGCCTTCGCGGTGATCCCGACCCTCGACTACAGCTGGTCGATCCCGACCAGTTGGCCGCTTCCCGGCTGGGTGGCGGAACTGATGACGCGCGCCCGCTCAATTCTCGTGCTACCCACGCAGCACTACGCGGTCATGTGCCATTTTAGGACGGAGGCAGCGGTAGTCCTGACAGCTGGACAAGCGACAGCACGAGCAGAGCGATTCCCAGACCGATCAGGCCGTAGCGGACGCCCCGGTACGGGAAGTGTGTCGAGATGCCCACTAGAAAGAGGATGCTGGCCAGGACGACAGTGAGCCGGATGTACTTGTCGGCGGTCGAGCCGTCTTTCTCGCCGTCGAGAAAGGCTGCTTTGGCTCGCTCATCGAGGGCCTGAGCCTCGGCTTCACCGGGCCGCTTGTACTGCGGCATAGACGTAGGCCCCCGCGGCGCTTCGGGGTTCGTCGCAGGCTTCGTCGCCCGCCAGGCGTCGAAAGCGACCTTGAACTCGGGCCGGAACCGGTGTTCCGCGATCCGCATGGCGGTCTTGTTGCCCGCGATGTAGGCCGCGAACCAGGACTCGAAGGTGGACGAGTCGAAGTCGCGCAGCTCACCCGAGTCGGAATCCGCCCGGCTCGCGTCGATCCGCAGGCTCGACGCCGTGGCGAGCTCCACGCGGGACTCGGTCGACCACTTGGCGGCCGCGTACCCCGACCACGCCGCTAGCAGCGCCACGACCGAAAGCAGGACCGCCTCTGTGATCGAGATGAGCCGGTCGCGCCGCTCGTGCGAGCCGGCGTGCTTCGCGTGCTCGCTGATCTCTTTCCCGACCTCGCTCGCCGAAAGCCCCTCCGGCATGGAGGGAGCCTAACGCCATAGTCGGAGCGACCTCTCGCCCGGCCTCCTAGGCTGCGCCTCAATCCAACTCCGGCTCCAGGGTGTCCCGCTCGTCCAGCTCAGGTGCCACGCAGGGCGGCGGCCGCACCCCAGCGCTGCGGCCACCTCCGCGAGAGCGTCCAGGCCGTGATCAGCACAACCCGCTGGCCGCAAGCCCTGCCCTGGCGAGGAAGCCGTCGTCGGCGGGTGCCCGGCCCGGCCGATATCGGCGGGATCACGATCCAGCAGCAGCCGAAGGAAAGGCCGGGCGTTTGCAGGGAGGAAGTGGAATGCGCCCGGCAAGATTCGAACTTGCGACCTCTGCCTCCGCAGGGCAGCGCTCTATCCCCTGAGCTACGGGCGCGGGGGACGCAAGTGTAGCCGCGCCTCGGCGCCGCCGATTCGCAGCTCGGCGTCCTCCGGCACCTCGCGGCGCACATAGCCGAGCGCGCGTCCGGCCACAGCGCTGGTGACTCGGCCGACCGACTTCTCACCGTGCAGGATGTCGTCGCCCGGACTCGCAGACTCGACCTCGAGCACGCGGAGCCGCCGGTTCGGGTGGCCGCGGTAGTGCAGACGCGCGATCGGCTCCTGGCCTGGGTAGCAACCCTTCGCGAAGGAGATGTGCGTCTCGTCGAGCCCGGCTTCGGCGGGAAGGACGCCCTCGTCGAGCTCGCTGCCCCAGGCCGGGGTGGCCGCATCGATGCGGAGCGGCTCGAGCTCGTCGGCGGAAGCGGCCTCGCGCTCGTCCTCGTCCCAGCTCTCGTAGGCCTCGACGCCGTAGTCGTCGTTGCGGATCCCCTCGCCCCCACCGAGCCGAAGGTAGCCGCAGTAAGGCTTGACCTCGATCTCGCACTTCGCCGCGAAGCGCGCGCGCAGGAGCGTGGAGGCGAGGGTCTCTGCCAGCTCGGCCTCGGTGATCAGCAGGAAGGCGTCGGGCCCCTCGCGCACCGCGCGGAGCGGCGCGACGATCCTGCCCTTGGGCGTCAGCAACAGCGCACGCCTGGCCTCACCTGGCTCGAGCGAGGCGACCTCGTTGGAGACCATGCGCTCCAGGAAGTCGCCCGCCTCCGGCCCGGTCACGGCGACGTAGCCGCGCGAAAGGCGAACGAGCGTGGGAGCAACGGTTGCCATCACATTCAGTGTAGGCACCGAGGTTCACTCGAACGGGGGACTCAAGGCAACCCCAGGCAGGCCGATACACATCGCGACCCACCTCCCCATCCCCCTCGTACGAAACGGCCCTTGGGCCGTTTCGTCGTTGTAGGGGACATTTCCCGGATAAGCGCGAAGTGCCGCCGGAGCCGGGCTTGGCCCGGCGGGAGGCTCACAAACCTGTCCTTGAAGTGCGAAGGCCCCGGGCGGCTCCTGAAACGAAGTCCGACCGGGGCCCGCCCCGCAAGGAGGGGGCACTCGGGGGAACCAGGGGTTCCCCCGAGATCGCTTACATCATCCCGCCCATATCGGGCATGCCGGCGCCCGCGCCGACCGGGTTCTTCTCCGGCGGCTCGGCGACGATCGCCTCGGTGGTGAGGATGTTCTTGCCGATCGAGGCGGCGTTCTGCAGCGCAGAGCGCGTCACCATCGTCGGGTCGATGATCCCCGCCTTGACGAGGTCCTCGTAGTCGCCGGTCTCGACGTTGAGGCCCTGGCCCTTGGGGGCCTGGCGGACCTTGTCGATCACGACGGAGCCCTCGAGCCCCGCGTTGTCGGCGAGCTGGCGAAGCGGCTCCTCGAGAGCCCGCACGATGATCGCGGCGCCTGTGCGCTCGTCGCCTTCACCGTCGAGCTTGATCGAGTCGGCCGCGTTGACGAGCGCCACGCCGCCGCCCGGGACGATGCCCTCTTCGAGAGCGGCCCGGGTGGCCTGCAGAGCGTCCTCGACGCGGTGCTTCTTCTCCTTCATCTCCGTCTCCGTCGCGGCGCCGACCTTGACGACGGCCACGCCGCCCGCGAGCTTCGCCAGGCGCTCCTGGAGCTTCTCGCGGTCGAAGTCGGAATCGGTGTTCTCGATCTCGGACTTCAGCTGTTTGATCCGGGCCTTGATCCCCTCCGGATCGCCGGCCCCGTCGATGATCGTCGTGGTGTCCTTCGTGATGACGACCTTGCGGGCCTTCCCGAGCTGGCTGATCTTCGTGTTCTCGAGCTTGAGGCCCATCTCCTCGGTGATCACCTCGGCGCCCGTGAGGACGGCGATGTCCTCGAGCATGCGCTTTCGGCGGTCACCGAAGCCCGGGGCCTTGACGGCGACGGCGGTGAAGGTGCCTCGCAGCTTGTTGACGACGATCGTCGCGAGCGCTTCGCCCTCGACGTCCTCGGCAACGATCAGCAGCGGGCGACCGGCCTGGATGACCTGCTCGAGCACCGGCAGGAGGTCCTTGACCGCGCCGATCTTCTGGTTCGCGACCAGGATGTAGGGGTCCTCGAGGACTGCCTCCATCCGCTCGGCGTCGGTGATCATGTACGGCGAGAGGTAGCCCTTGTCGAACTGCATGCCCTCGGTGAACTCGAGGTCGAGCCCGAAGGTCTGGCCTTCCTCGACGTTCACGACGCCGTCCTTGCCGACCTTGTCGATCGCTTCCGCGATCACGTCGCCGATCTCGCGGTCACGAGAGGACACGGTCGCCACGCGGGCGATGTCTTCCTTGCCTGAGATCTCCTGCGACTGCTTCTTCAAGGCCTCGACGACCTGCTCGACCGCGGACTCGATGCCGCGCTTGAGGCCGAGCGGGTTCGCACCCGCAGCGACGTTCTTCAGGCCCTCGCGGACGATGGCCTGCGCCAGAACGGTCGCCGTCGTGGTGCCGTCGCCGGCCACGTCGTTGGTCGCGGTCGCGACCTCGCGGACGAGCTGGGCGCCCTGGTTCTCGAACACATCCTCGACCTCGATCTCACGGGCGATGGTGACGCCGTCGTTCGTGATCGTGGGCGCGCCGAACTTCTTGTCCAGCACGACGTAGCGGCCCTTGGGACCAAGCGTCACCTTGACCGCGTCGGCGAGGACGTTCACGCCACGTTCCAGCGCGCGCCGTGCGTCCTCGTTGAACTTCAACTCCTTGTGTGCCATTCAGTCTCCTCCGTTGAGTCCAGGGCGTCAGGCAGACGCGCCGGCCAGTTCCTTCTTCTTCGAACCCTTCGCGCCAGCGCCGACGACCTTCGCCAGGACGTCCGTCTCGCGCAGAACCAGCACCTCGTCGGTGCCGAGCTTGATCTCGGTGCCGCCGTACTTGGAGAAGATGATCTCGTCGCCCACGGCAACGTCCATCGGGACGATTTCGCCCTTGTCGTTGCGGCCGCCCGGGCCCACTGCGAGCACGCGGCCCCGCTGGGGCTTCTCCTTGGCGGTGTCCGGCAGGACGATCCCGCTCGCCGTCGTCTCCTCGTCTTCCAGAGCCTCGACGATCAGGCGGTCGCCCAGTGGCTGTAGATCCATCCAGCCCTCCTTCGTGTTTTTGGACTTTGTGACAGTGCTTGGCACTCTCTGGTGCCGAGTGCCAGGGGAGTTTAGCGCTTCTGCGCTGGCTCCGGCGAGAGAGCGTTCACCTGTGGCTGCCGTCTGTTACAAACAGGAGGATGAAACGGGAATTCTCCGCAGGAGGCGTCCTGGTGCGGCGGTTGCAGCAGCGCTGGGTCTTCGCGGCGATCCGGCCGTCCGGCAAGGAGCCGGGCCTGTGGGCGCTACCGAAAGGGCTGATCGGACGCGGCGAGACGCCGGGGGAAACGGCGGTCCGCGAGGTCGGCGAGGAAACGGGCGCACAGGGCCGCCTCGTAGGGAAGCTCGGCGACGTGCGCTACGTCTATACCTGGGGAGGCGAGCGCATCTTCAAGGTCGTGAGCTTCTACCTCCTGCGCTACTCCAGCGGCCGGCTCGGCGAGCTGCCTCCCGCAACGGCGCACGAGGTCGCCGAGGCCCGCTGGCTGCCGCTCGCGGAGGCGCCGAAGCTGCTCGCGTACAAGGGAGAGCGCGAGATGGCCGAGCGCGCGCTCGCTTCCGTGCGCGGCGGCGCACTATGATTCCGCCCGCCCCCGTGCCAGGAGACGACGACGCCGTGTATGCCCTGAACTTCTACTCGCCCATGGTCGCGGACCAGCTCCGCAGCGGCCGCAAGACCGCCACGATCCGTCTAGGAGACAAGTCGCGCAAGTACCGCAAGGGGATGATCGTCCAGGTCCTGGCCGGGACGCGCTTCAGCCCGCGGCAGCGCATCTTCGACGCCGTCATCGACAAGGTCGAGGTGAAGACGCTCGTGGAGCTCTCGCCACGCGAGATCGAGCACGACAACCCCGAGATCCGCCGGGTCGAGGACATCGCCGCCTTCCTCGGCCAGCTCTACAACCGTGAGGTCGGCCAGGACGACGTCGTCACGGTGATCCGCTTCTCCGAGATCAAGGGGTAGCCCTGCTCGTCCTGTCGCAGGAGGAGGTGCGCCGGCTCCTCGACGTCGGCCTGCTGCTCGACGCGCTCGAGCGCGCCTTCGTCGAGCTGAGCGCGGGCCGCGCCTCGGTCCCTCCGCGCACGGCTGCCTTCTCCGAGCACGGCCTCCTCGGCGCGATGCCGGGCTACGTGGACGGCGTGCTCGCGGCGAAGCTCGTCACGCTCTTCCCCGGGAACGAACCGTCGCATCAGGCACTGATCGCGGTCTTCGACGCCGAGACCGGGACGCCCGTGGCCGTGCTGGACGGCACGCACATCACTGCCGTGCGCACTGGGGCCAGCTCGGCGGTGGCCACGCGCGCGCTCGCGCGCGAAGACTCGCGGGTGCTCGCAATCCTCGGCGCGGGCGTTCAAGGACGCTCGCACCTCGACGCGGTGGGGCGCGTGCGCGACTTCTCCGAGATTCGCATCGCCAGCCGCAACCCCGAGCGCGCGCAGAGGCTCGCCCAGGAGACCGGTGCGACCCCGGTCGGCTCATTCGAGGAGGCCGTCAGCGGGGCCGACGTGGTGTGCGCTTGCACGAGCTCCGCCGAGCCCGTGCTCCGGCGCGAATGGCTCGCCTCCGGCACCCATGTCACCTCGGTCGGCTCCTCGATGGAAGGGCCCGAGCTCGACCGGGAGACCGTCACCGCCGGGCTGCTCGTGATCGAGTCGCGGGTCGCCTTCCAGCCACCCCCGGCGGGCTCGCACGAGCTGCAAGGGCTTGAGCCTTCCGAGGCGGTCGAGCTGGGCGAAGTACTGGCCGGAGACCACCCGGGCCGCACGTCGGCGGAGGAGATCACCGTCTACAAGTCGATGGGCCACGCCGTCGAGGACGCCGCCGCAGCCGCGTTGGTCTTGCGCCTCAACTCTTCCTGATCGGCACGCCGAACTGCTCGGGCGGCCGCAGCTCGCCGCCGCAGTCCTCGCACTTGACGGCGAATGCTGAGCTGAACCGCGCGCCGCAGGCAGGGCACTGCGAGCGGATCTCGCCGCCGCATTGCGGGCACTCGGCCGGCAGCTCGTCCACGAACTGCTCGAAGTAGCGCTGCACGAAGCCGCAGCCGAGGCAGAACGCGACCCAGTCGCCGAGCGTTTTGCGCCGCTCCTCCTGGATCCAGTTCCGTGCCTTGCTCATGCGACAAACAGTGACGAATCGCCGGCGAAGCCGGGCTTTGCCCGGCGGGAGCCTCGATGCCCTCGGGGGTTGCGCCGACGCTCACTCGAAAGGGCGGCTCCTGAAACGAGAGAGGCTAGTTTCCGAGGTGAAGGAGGGGGCTCGTGGGGGAACCAGGGGTTCCCCCACGCCCAGAACGCGACCCAGTCGCCGAGCGTCTTGCGCCGCTCCTCCTGAATCCAGTTCCGCGCCTTGCTCACCGGTTTTGAAGCGCGTCGAGCCCGATCGCGAGCGCGATTCCCATCCTTCGATCGACCCGCTTCTCGTGGTCGCCCGAGTCGAGCGTGTAGACGTCGCGCAGCGACATGAACTTGCGCGTGAAGTGCCCCAGCTCGCGCTCGCCGGCGTGGAGCAGGAAGTCGTACGGGATCGGCAGGAGCTCGCCGTAGGGCACGAAATCGACGACGCGCCGCAGGATCGCCAGCAGCTGGTTGCGCTCGTGTGCGACGGCGAGCTCCTCGTCCGCAGGAGAGAGGATCCGCCAGGTCGTGCGGAGGAGGGACTTGCCGAACTGATGCTCGAGGACGCCGATCGGCTGGCCGGCCGGGTCGTGGACGTCGTAGCGCCCGCCGATGTCGATCACGCGCCTCGCCTTGACCCGGAAGACCTCCTGCGTCTCGTCCTTGTCGGCGAAGAAGCGGATGTCCTCGCGGAAGGCCATCTTCTTCTGGCGCGCAAACGCAACGGCGGCCCCGCCAGCGTCTCGCCGGCTGCGAGGGGTGTGACGCGGTAGAGGTTCACGATCGGCCGCACGAGCTGCTCGACCAGGAAGCGGTCGGATTGATTCAGGTCGCTCTCGGGCACGGCAGGCAGTCTACGGTGCGGCCCGTGAGCCCCGAGCAGTCCGTGCCGCCGCCCGCTCCCGGCTCCAGGGGTGCGCCTCGCTCGCGACTGCGCGGGGCCATCACCGTTGGGATCGGGCTCGTCGCCGTTGCGGCCACCTTCCTGTTCGTTCTGCCGAAGATCGCCGACTACGGCGAGGTCTGGGATGCGGTCAAGGATCTCTCCGGTTCCCAGATCGGGGTGCTCGCGGGCGCAACGCTGTTGAACCTTGTGACCTTCGCGCCTCCCTGGCAGGCCGCCCTCCCGGGCCTCGGGTTCGCCCGCGCTTTCATCCTGACGCAGATGTCCACCGCGTCGACCTACCTCGCCCCCGGCGGCGCCGCCGTAGGGATTGCGACCTCGTACGCGATCCTGAGGTCGTGGGGATTTCATGGCTCACGGATCGCTCTCGCGGCAGCGGTGGTGGGCGTGTGGAACCAGTTCGTAATGCTGACTTTTCCAGTCGTCGGGCTTGCGCTGCTGACCCTCGCCCACGAGCGCAACCCCCTGCTCGAGACCGTGGCCGTGATCGGGTTGGCGGTGGTCGTTGTCGGCGTCGGCGCTTTTGCGGCCGGTCTCTGGACGAGCCGGCTTGCCCGTTGGATCGGCAACCTCCTTGCCCGCCTCGTCAACCGGGGCCTCCAGCTGCTGCGAAGAGGCCCGGTCCGCTGGAGCGGAGACACCGCAGTCTCCCTTCGCAACGAAGCTCTCAACCTCCTGAGACGACGGTGGCACGTCCTGACGCTCGCCGTCCTCGCCGGTCAACTGACGGTCTTCGTCCTGTTCCTGGCCTGCCTGCGGACACTCGGGGTCTCGGCGGGGGAGGTCGGCGCGATCGAGGCCTTCGCGGCGTGGTCACTCGTCCGCGTCCTCGGCTCGCTCCCGATCACGCCCGGTGGAGTCGGGATCGTCGAGATCGGGCTGACCGGAGCGCTCGTCGGCTTCGGCGGCGACAACGCCGAGGTCGTGGCCGCCGTGCTCGTCTACCGGTTCCTGACGGTGATTCCGACGCTCCTGCTCGGCCTCGCGGGGCTGATCGCGCGCCGCCGCTTCCGCGCTCCGGTCGGTCCTGGCCAGTAGTTAGAGTTCAGCCGTTCGCTCCGTCCCACCGTCCCAGGGGAACCTGCATGGCAATCGCGCGTGAAGCCGAGCCCGTCGGCTCGCTCCAGGAGGTCAAGGAAGCCGGTCTCGACCGCGAGGACCTGCTCGCGGTCTACCGCGGCATGCTGATCACGCGCGGGATCGAGGAGCGCGGCCACATCCTCTACAAGCAGGGCAAGATCCCGGGCTCCTTCTACACGGGACGAGGGAACGAGGCGGCCGCAGTCGGCGTGGCCACCGCGATGGACTCCGTCGACGTGGGCACGCCGCTGCACCGCGACATGGGCGTGCATGTGACACGCGGGGTCGAGCCCTGGCGGATCTTCGCGCAGTACATGGGCCGTTCGGACGGGCCGACCAAGGGTAAGGACGGCAACGTGCACATGGCGGACTCGAGGCTCGGTCTGCTCGCCATGGTCAGTCACCTGCCGGCGATGCTTCCCGTCGCGGTCGGCTGCGCGCTCGCGTTCCGGATCCGGGAGGAGAAACGGGTCGCGGTCGGCTGGTTCGGCGAGGGCGCCTCCGCGCGAGGCGACACCCACGAGGCGATGAACCTCGCGGGCGTACGCAAGCTGCCGGTGGTCTTCGTCTGCGACAACAACCAATGGGCCTATTCGACGCCGACCTACCTCGAGTACGCGACCGAGCACGTGGCCGACCGCGCCGAGGCCTACGGCTTCGAGGGCGTGGTCGTAGACGGCAGCGACGTGCTCGCCGTCTACCGCGAGGCCAGGCGCGCGATCGAGAAGGCCCGCGGAGGCGGAGGCCCGACGCTGCTCGAATGCCTGACGTTGCGCATGGAGGGCCACGCGGTGCACGACGACGCGTTCTACGTCCCGAAGGACATGTTCGAGCGCTGGGCCGCCAACGATCCGATCGAGCGCTTCCGCACCTGGCTGCGCGAGCACGCCGAGCTGACCGACGAGCAGGAGGACGAGATCTCCGCCGGGGTCAAGAGGCTCCTGAACGAGGCGCTTCAGCGCGCGGACGAGTCGCCGCTGCCGGATCCCTCGACCCTCACGGACGGCGTCTTCGCGACGCCGGAGGACCTCGACACCCCTCACCACAAGTGATGGCCGAGAAGACCTATCTGCAGGCAATTTCGGACGGCCTCCGCCAGGAGATGCGGCGCGACAAGCGCGTGTTCGTGATCGGGGAGGACGTGGGGGTCTACGGCGGCGCCTTCAAGGTGACGCTCGGCTTCCAGGAAGAGTTCGGGCCCTGGCGCGTGATCGACGCCCCGCTCTCGGAGACGGCGATCGTCAGCGGCTGCACGGGCGCCGCGATCATGGGCATGCGCCCCGTCGCGGAGATGCAGTTCGCGGACTTCATCTCCTGCGCCTGGGACTCGCTCGTCACAGTCGCCGCCAAGCAGCGCTACCGCGCGGGAACGCCGGTGCCGATCGTCGTTCGCCTCCCGTCCGGGGGCGGCTTCTCGGGCGGACCGTTCCACTCGCAGAACCCGGAGAGCTCGTTCGCGCACATCCCAGGGCTCAAGATCGTCTGCCCGGCCACGCCGGAGGACGCGAAAGGCCTGCTCGTGACGGCGATCGAAGATCCCAACCCGGTGCTCTATTTCGAGCACAAGCACCTCTACCGGCGGCTCAAGGCCGAGGTGCCCGAGGAGCGCTACACGACCCCCTTCGGCAAGGCCCGCGTGCACCGCGAAGGCGACGACGTGTCGGTGATCACCTGGGGCGCGATGGTGCACACCGCAGACGAGGCGGCACAGCACCTGGAGGCCGACGGCATCTCGATCGAGATCCTCGACCTGCGCACGCTCGTCCCCTGGGACAAGCAAGCGGTTCTGGAGAGCGTCGCGAAGACCTCGAAGGCGCTCGTGCTGCACGAGGACACGCACACCGGGGGCTTCGGCGGTGAGATCGCGGCCACGATCGCCGAGGAGGCATTCGAGCAGCTCGACGCGCCGCTGCGGCGGATCACTGCTCCCGACACGCCGGTACCGTTCTCACCGCCGCTCGAGAAGGCGTTCATCCCGCAGGTCGAGGACGTTGCGGCGGGGATTCGGGAACTTGCGGAGTATTGATGCGACTGAGGCGCTTCCTGTGGCGATGCTGAAGACAACCCCAATCGACACGTCATCCAGGGACGCGTAGCGTTGGCCGCGACCTCCGCGATCGACGTCGTCATGCCCCAGATGGGCGTCTCGGTCTCCGAGGGGACGATCACGAAGTGGCTCAAGCAGGAGGGGGAGAAGATCGCCGCCGACGAATCGCTGCTCGAGATCTCGACCGACAAGGTCGACACCGAGGTGCCGAGCCCCGGCGAGGGGATCCTGCAGCAGATCCTCGTGCAGGAGGGCGAGACGGTCGAGGTTGGAACGAAGCTCGCGGTGATCGCGCCCGAGGGAGCGGAAACCGGGCCGAAGGCAGAGGCGGAGGCTCCGCCCGAGCCTGCGACCGCTCAGGCGGCAGCAGAGGCGGAGGCTCCGTCGAGTTCGGAGGGCGAGGCGCCGACGGCGGAGACCGTCCAAGAGGCTGCTCCGGCCCCTCCGGCTCCGGCTCCCGCGCAAACCGACGGTACGGGGGAGAAGACGTTCGTCTCGCCGGTGGTCGCCCGGATCGCCTCCGAGCACGGGGTGGACGTGAGCCAGGTCTCGGGCACGGGCCGCGGAGGACGCGTGACCAAGAAGGACATCCTCGCCTTCGTCGAGTCAGGCGCCCAGGCGCCTGCTCCGCCCGCACAGGAAGAGGCGGCGGCTCCCGCGCCTCCTGCTGAGCCTGCTCCGACCCCTGCGGCTGAGCCCGCTCCGGCCCCGGCGCCGGCGGTCGAGCCGGCCCCGGCCCCGGCCCCGGCTCCCGCGCCTCAGCCCACCCCGGTGGCCGAGGCCCGCCAGCCGGAGACCGGCGAGAGCTTCGAGCCGATGAACGCCATGCGGCGCGGAATCGCCGAGCACATGCGCCGCTCGCTCGACACCTCCGCACATGTCACGAGCGCGATCGAGGTGGACATGTCGAAGGTGGTCGCGATCCGAAAGAAGCTGAAGAAGGAGTACGAGCAGAGCTACGGGGTCAACCCGACCTACCTTGCCTTCGTCGCCCGCGGCGTTGTCGAGACACTGCGCGAGTACCCCTGGATCAATGGAGAGCTGCGCGGTGACCAGATCGTCACGCGGAACTACGTCAACCTTGGCTTCGCGGTCGAGCTGGCCGACGGCAAGGGGCTGATCGTCCCCGTGATCCGCCATACGGAAGGGCTCAACCTGCTCGGGATGGCCCGCGCGATCTCGGAGATCGCGGCGCGGGCGCGCGAGAAGAAGCTCCTCCCGGACGACGTCCAGGGCGGCACCTTCACGATCACCAACCCCGGTGGCTACGGCACGTTTCATGGGACGCCGGTGATCAGCCAGCCCCAGGCGGCGATCTTGGGCACCTACGCAGTCGTGAAGCGGCCCTGGGTCGTCCAGGACGAGCTGGGCGAGGACGTGATCGCGATCCGGCCGATGATGAATTTGACCCTCACGTACGACCACCGGCTCGTGGACGGCGCGCTCGCAGGCCGGTTCCTGCGCGACGTGCGAGAACGTCTCGAGAGCTGGGACGAGTCGAACTACTGAGCAGCGCCGCCTACCTCCTTGAGCCGGGCCTTGTCCCATACGGCGAGGCATGGGAGCTGCAGCGCTCGCTGGCGGGGGCGGTGTCGCAAGGTCGGCTACCGGACACGGTGGTGCTGCTCGAGCATCCGCCGGTGATCACGCTCGGTCGCCGTGCCGAGGAGAGCGAGGTGCACGTGCCCGACGGCGCGGAGGTCGAGGTGGTCGAGACGGACCGCGGCGGCAAGTCCACGTACCACGGCCCCGGGCAGCTCGTCTGCTACCCGATCCTCGACCTGACGCGCCACGGTCAGGACGTGAAGCGCTACTGCCGCGAGCTCGAGGAGGCGCTGATCAGAACGCTGGCGCCACTGGGAGTGGAGGCGACGCGAATCGCGGGGCTGACCGGGATCTGGGTCGACGGACCGCCCAGGAAGGTCGCCTCGATCGGCATCCACGTCTCGAAGTGGGTGACGACGCATGGGTATGCGCTCAACGTCGACCTCGATCCTGCTCCTTTCACCGAATGGATCACCGCGTGCGGGCTCGACGACGCCGCCTTCACGACGATCGCGCGCGAGCTCGGGCGACCTGTCGCGGTGGAGGACGTGCGGCCGCTTGCCGCGGCGGCGCTCGAAGAGGTGTTCGGGCTGGAGCTAGAGGAGCTGCCGGCGGAAGAGGCCCGCGGTCTCTGGCCGGAACCGGCCCACGGTCAGATAGCCCGCGTCCGCTAGCCGTTTCGGCCAGCTCCGGGCACCCGCCAAGACCCATCGTCGCGGCGAGTTAGCTGCGTGCCGAGAGCTGTGGACGAGAAGTCACACCTTCGGAGCACTTCGGCCATGGCTCGGGCGAGCGATCGGCCCGGCCGGTTCGGTCTTCACACTCGGCCTAGATGACCACGTCTCGCCTCGAGACCTTCGCAGACGGCATCTTCGCGATCGCCGCGACGCTGCTGATCCTGAACGTGGACGCTCAGGTCTCCGAGGTCCCGGATCTCGGTGCGCGGCTGCTGCACATCTGGCCCTCGTACCTTGCCTATGCCGTCAGCTTCGTCACGATCGGGATCATGTGGGTGAACCACCACACCGTGATGTCGCAGATCGACCGGACCGACCGGCGCTTTCTCCTTGCCACGGTCGGCTTGCTCATGTGCATCGCCTTCGTCCCGTTCCCGACCCGTCTCGTCGCCGAGCACATCCGCGCCGAGGGCGCGCGCGACGCCGCTCTCGCCTACGGGTTCACGATGGTCGCGACCGCGATCATGTTCAGCGTCACCTGGTTCTACGCCGTTCGTGGCAAGCGGCTGCTCCGCGAGGACGCCGATCCCGCCCTGGTCGCCGGGCTCAGCCGCAGCTACCTGCCCGGGCCGTGGATCTACCTCGCCGGCACCCTGATGGCGTTCGCGAGCCCCACAGCGAGCGTCTGCGTGTTCATGGCGACCGCCCTCTTCTACGTGCTCGAGAGCTCGATCTTCGGCTCGAGCGGCTAGCTAAACGCTGAGCGGCTCGACACGCCGCTTCTCTAGACTCCGGCGCATGCAGCGCTCGTTGCCCGTCGCGGAGCGGCCACGCCGCCCCGAGTGGATGAAGGTTCGCGCGCCGAGCGCCGACTCCGCGTACTT
>Ga0126307_10000113_pt1 | contig 47454 bp, 53 predicted proteins | sample Plot28_FD_89955 | JGI IMG/M metagenome (GOLD analysis project Ga0126307, IMG submission 89955) | Serpentine soil microbial communities from UC McLaughlin Reserve, CA, USA - Plot28 | ecosystem: Environmental > Terrestrial > Soil > Grasslands | place: USA: UC McLaughlin Reserve, Lake County... | reverse complement strand
TGCGCCTGGGGCGTCGTGGCGGCCTCGGGAGCAGCGGAAACCGACACTGGCGTCGTGGGAGGAACCAAAACGGGCGTGGTCGGCAGAGAAGGATGCGTCGGGAAGGGGCGCTGCCGGTTGGCCGGACGAGCCGTGCGTGTCGGGACGGGCCGGGCAGCCCGGGGATGGCTTACGCTCGGCGCGGATTCAGCGGCGAGCGCGGGCTCGAACGCGGGCGAGGGAGCCGCAGACGGACGCACCGCAGGCTCGAGCGCAGCGACGACAGGCCCTGTGACGAGATCGACGACGGGGCCGACAGGAAGAGACCTCTGTGGGGCGGTCCCAGTTGGGAGAAGGAACAACGCGAGCGCTATCCCCGCGGCAAGCCCGACGGGGAGTGCTGGTGTGACCTGGGCGACTGGCGGTCTCATGTTCATGCCCCGCACGCCGCACAAACAGGGGTTTTCACACAGTAGCGCGCAGGTGAAGCCATTTCCAGCGAGGGAAGAGGTCCTTTCAGCTTTCGTCGTGCAACCATGGGGTTCCTCCTACGCACCTCCATAGCCGGCCGGAACGGCGTCGCACCTCGCCGCTGCCGAGCACTCACCCGGATCAAGCTCTCCATCGCCGTTTTCAGGCGGATGAGGATGTTTTGTGCAGGTCTCGGCTAGCCAGCCGGATCCGCGACTGCCCGCTCCTCGGCGCCGCGGACGTTCGTGAACGGGAGCGCGAGGCCGGCACCGACGGCGTATCCGATGACAACCGCGGCGATCGCCCCCGCGGTGCCCGGCTTCTGCGTCATGTTCCACATGATTCCGAGCACGATGCCCGGGTTCGCAAAAGCAACGATCCACAGCGCCGGGTCGCGGGTCATTCGCCGTGCCGAACTGCCGAGCGGCCCGGGGCCGTTCTCCTTGAGTGTCCGCTCGAGCGCCTTGGCGCGGCGGCCGGCTATCCCTGGTCCCTGAAGGGCGATCACGACGAGCGCTGCGATCGAGACGTCGATCCAGCGTGTGTCCCACGTCCAGAGGTCGTTCGTCAGGTAGGCGCCGGTCGCGAAGAGACCGATGATCGCGACTGGAAAAACACGTTCCGTCTTGCCGGCGAGCATGCCCCAGGGAACTGCGTCTGCGAGCGTTCCGGCCGCGCGGAGATGGAAGAGGCAGACCCCGATGACGGTGGCGGCGGCGAAGCCGATCAGCAAAGAGATCAGATGCAGGTAGAGAACAGTCCGGTAGGTGTCCATACAACCTCCTGGTCTTTCGCGCGTGGGACGCCGTTGACTAGACCACGGCCGCGGGCCGCTTCACATTGCACCACGGGCTGGTTCGCATGTCTACGGCCGGCGATGCCCCGACAAACAATCGTCCGCTCGACCGGCCACCGTTCTCGATCCAAACGCCGCCGAGCCCATGAATTGAACCGCTTGCGCGTCCGGGGATCGTGAGATGATCGCGTCTCTGCGGCAAACGAGGAAAGGATCGGCCCATGAAGGGGATCCGACTGGTCGTCACGGCCGTCGCTGCGCTTGCGCTGCCGGCCGTCGCTGTGGCAGGCGCGAGTCCTGTCCCACAGCAGTTCTGTCAGGTGCAGTTCGTCGAGAATGGCCCGCTGATCAACGGGGTTGGCATCACGGTCCGAACGGCAAGCGGCAACAGCATCACCGCCTGCCGCGTGAACGTGCCGCCGCCGTCGGAGACGGTCGTGACGACCCTTCCCGGCCGGAGCGGAGACATCGTCGTGATCACGCGGAGCGGAGCTGCGATCGTGGTGTTTCGCACATCGTCTGGGTAACTCGTCGCCTTGGTGACTGAGCCAGTGCGTCGGCGCTTGCGTACGGGGCGGCCGCCGTCGCCATAGACGTGCGTGAGCGCTACCGCGCCGCGCGAGTGACTCATCAGGAAGGATCAGTCACGTGGTCGGCTCTAACCCGGTCGAGCGAATGGTCGAACGAATGTCTCCTCACTTGGTCGGGAGGCGTTCGTGACCGACTACGTGCACGGCTACGGCACGCGTGAGCAGGAGCGCCTGGTCGAGCAGGCGGAGCACTGGCGCCATCGACTGATCACGAACGGCACCATGCTCGAGCCGGGCACGCGATTGCTCGAGGTCGGCTGCGGTGTCGGCGCGGTGCTGGCGGTTCTCGGCCAGGAGTTCCCCGGAATCATCTTGAGCGGTGTCGACATCGAGCCAACGCAGCTCGCGTTCGCGCGCGGGCACCTCGAGCGAACCGGAGTCGAGGCAACCTTGGTCGAGGCTGACGCGCGAGCGCTTCCCTTCGCCGACCAGTCCTTCGACCACGTATGGATGATGTGGTTGCTCGAGCACGTGCCCGACCCGCCCGAGGTCCTGCGCGAAGCGAGGCGTGTCCTCGCTCCCGGTGGCCGCATCACGGCAATCGAGGTCGACTACGCGACCTGCCGTGCCGAACCAACCTCGCCCGCGCTGGAGGCCTTGTTTCGGGCCATGGTGCAGGGCATGGCGGCGTCGGGCTGGAGCGACGCCGGCACGCAGCTACCGGTCTGGCTCCACGAAGCGGGCTTCCATGACGTGGACGAGGGCGAGCGCCCGTACTCGTGGCGCGGAGATGATCTGGCCGGCCAGGCGAACTACGCGGCCGACGTAATCGAAAGCGCTTTCGACTCGCTCTCGCAGCTGCCCGGGACGTCGCGCGAAGAGCTCCGCCGTGGGCTCGAGGATCTCCGTTCGCTCCCCAACCGGCCGAGCGGGAGCCTTGGTTGGGTCATGCACAAGTCGACGGCAGCTCGCTAGGAGCCCCGCCGAGTAGTGCCCAGGAGGCACCGTCGTTGGGTTCGTCGACCGATCATCCGCCTGCTCGCAGTGGGGATCAACCTCCTGGCTTGCGCGGGCTCCAGAGTGGGATTGGTGCGGTCGCCTCGTACGCCATTCCGTTGGGATAGGAGATGAGCTCCAGGTAGTGCCCGAGCGGTGGCAGGTAGTAGTTGATCGATTGGCCTGCGGCAGGGCCGCCGGTAACCGGGAACGGTCCGACAAACGGTCGTGTCCGTCGTCCGACCATTGCCGCCGTCGCGGAGTCGATGTTGGTGACGTAGACGGCGAAATGGTTCCCAGCCCAGTCCGAATTGAGTGGCGTTCGCTTATCCTGGTCCGGCGAGGAATACTGGAAGAGCTCGATGTTCGCCCCGTTCGCGCCGCAGCGCAGCTCGCTGATGTGGTGGATCACCGCTCGTGGGTGCACGTCGACAAGCTGTGTCATCAGGTCGCCGACGGGATCGAAAAACGGCCCGAAGTTGAGCGGTGCGGTGCAGCCGAGCGTGCTCTCCAGCCACGCACGAGCCTTGGCGATGTCGGGGACGGTCATCCCGAAGTGGTCGACCCCGAGCAGACCGGGGAGGCCCGTCGTCCACGGTGTGGCTCCGACGTCGGCGGGATTCCAGAGTCTCGTCGTCGCCGTGGTCTCGTAGGCCATTCCGTTCGGATACGAGATCAGCTCGATGTAAAGGCCGAAGAACGTCTTGAAGTAGTTGATCGCCTGGCCTGCGGCCGGCCCGCCCGTGACGGGGAAAGGCCCGAGGAACTTCTGCACGCCGGGCTGATGCTCGAGGTACGCAACGGCCTGGTCGATGTCGGTCACGTAGAGAGCCACGTGGTGGCCGGCGAAGTCCGAGTTGTTCGCCCACGTCTGGTCCTGGTGCCGGGCGGTGTACTGGAAGAGCTCGATGCTCGAGCCGGTGCCGCATCGGAGCTCGGCGATCTGATCGATGACCGTTCTCGGATGCACACCAACGAGCCGCCTCATCAGGCTTCCATTCGGATCGAAGAACGGGCCGAACTGGAGCGGCGCCACGCAACCGAGAACATCTACGAACCAGTCGCGCGCCTGCGCGACGTCGGGCACAGTGATGCCGAAGTGATCGACCCCCAGCACGCCGGGAATCGGCGAATGGTTCACGGGGGTGCTGTGGTGCGCGGCCGATCGACCACCGATTACTCTCGTCGGGACCCCCAGCGCGTCGGCCGACAGCGACAAGGTCAGTAGGGCGACGGCGCTGAAGAGAGCGGCCCGCGCCGCAAAACGGTTGCCCATCGATCCTCCCCTGGTAGACGCACCGAAGCTAACGCGCTCGACGGCTCGAAGCAAGAGCGGGTGGCATCCTTCTGCGAATGCCGCTGCCGACTCTGCTCGTGGTTGACGTACAGCGTGCTTTCGACGACGCGGGTCTGGGAGGAGCGCAACGATCCAGATGCCGAAAAGGCCGTCGAAAAGCGAGTGAACAGCGCGTTCGTCCGGCACCGACCTCGAAGCACTTCTCCGCTGCGACTGGGTGGATAAGGCGTCGTCGCAGGACTGACAACCGATTACGCGATCCGGCGGCTCGTTGACTCGTATCGGCCGCGTGAGCCGATTGCCCCCAGCGGCTGCCTGGACTGTGAAGGGCCGCAGCAGAGGTGCGGTGTTTGCAAAGTTGCTCCCGTTAGCGAGAGAGCCCCGAACCGGGGCTCTCTCGAGCTAGTCCAGTGTGCCTGCGGCTTCTACTTGTTCGGCCCTTTCCCCTCTCCGGGATTGCGGTGGTCATCACCCTGCCCGTTGCCTTGGCCCTGATCGTGAGTCACGCCTTGGCCCTGGCCGCGGCCGTTCCCTGAGGCGTGGCCGTTTGCGTGGCCCTTACCCTGGCCGTGGCCGTTCGTGCCGGCCTGGCTGTGAACCTGGCCCTGACCGGGGGTTTGGTCGTTTTTGTTGCCCTGGGCGTGACCCTTGCCCTTGAGCGTGTTCCTCAAGGTTGAGCGCTCGTGACCGCCAGGGTGGCTCTTCTTGGTCTTGAGCTGGTGGCGCGCATGCCGGGCTTTGCCCGGCTTCTTGGCCGACTGACTGGCTGTCTTCTGCTTTGGTGCAACCGTCTGCGTCGGACATGGTCCGACCGTGTCGCCGTGGGCGAGGTGGGCAGGCAATGCCCGCTCGGAGACGGTGATCGTCACGAACGGATTTTTCGCGGAGTGAGTGTGGTGACAGATCGTCACCTTCGCGGGCGGGTACTGGGCGGCGACAGGCTCGCTGCCGGAAACATCGAGGATGCTCGCGGCATAGCCGACGCCCCCCAGCGACGCGAGCAAGCCGACGGTTAGAGCTCCTGCTCCAGCGGCGGCGAAGCGAACGCGTCTGGACTTCCGGAATTGATTCATAAGCAGCCCCCCGAGGGGTCGAGGACAGAGGTCTTCGGTCACTTGACGTCAAAGCTTCGACGATCTTGCTGTGTGCATCGGGCTTCGCTCAAAGAGACCCCCGCAGCTCCTTGAGCTCCGGGCTGAGCGGGTTGAGCCTGCTCACGTGCCACAGGGCGGCGCGCCGCTCGCGACCGCTGCTCGACAGAGCGAGGTCGAGCCACAGCTCCCAATCACCCGAATCCTTGCCGAGGCCGTGGCGGAAACTCCTCTTCGCCTGGTCGATTTTCCCCACCTCGAGCTGGGCCTCCCCGAGCAGCCGCCACGGCTCGGGTGACCAGGGCTCCCAGCGTCGGGCGCGCTGCGCCTGGGTCTCGGCTGCGCTCGGATTGGCACGGTCGAGCGCCTCGCTCGCGGCGGCCGCGGCCCGGTTGCCGACGAACCCGAGCAGCGCGAGCATGCAGAGGACGGCGGCAACCACGGCGCCGACGACACGCGACCCACGCCCCAGCGGCTGTGCTTCCTCGCCTCGCGCTGCGAGGAGGAGCGCCACCCCGCAGGTGAGCGCGGCGAGCGTGACGGCAGTCATCTCCCAGTCCCAGTCGATGCCGGCGTGGAGAAGGTACGCGACATACGCGCCCAGAGCTGCCGGCGCCAGCGGGTGACGACGCGCGTCGCGGACGGCGCCGAAGGGCACGGCGAGCGCGCAGACAACCAACGCAAGGCCGAGCGGCCCGAGCTCGGCGAACGTTTGGAGGTACAAGCTGTGCGCATTCCGTACCGGCAGGGCGGAGGGCCTGTAGGCAAGCCAGAAGCGCTGGTAGCTTCCCGCACCGCCGCCGAGCCACGGGTGGTGCTCGTGCTCGCGCCACGCCACTCGCCAGTACTCCGAGCGGCTGTTGCCCGAAAGGCTGAAGAGCCGCTCGCTCGTGTCTTGCTTGACGAGTGGCGCGGGAGCGTTGAAGGCGTGGTAGGCGCGGCGTGCGGCAGCCTGCGGACCGCCGAGTCGGACGAGCGCGGTTGCTGCGGCTCCGGCAAGTACGACGGCGAGCGTCACGACGATCGCGCGGCGGAGCGAGGCGCCAAAAACGAGCCTTCGCTCCACGCGGTCGAGACCCAGCGGCACGAGGGCTGCCACGAGCCCCAGCACTGCGATTGCGACCGCGAGGCGGTGTCCATCTCGCGTGGCGGCGGCAACCGATGCCGGCACCCGGGTAAGTTCGTGCGCCCTGGAGGCGAGCACGACTGCGAGCGCGGCCGGCGCCGTGAGCGCGAGCAGCCGGACGAGGGTCCCCAACCGGCCCCGCTCGATCGCGACAAGCACCATCAGACCCGCTGCAAGAGCGAGCCACGCGCCGCGCCCATAGGTGAAGTAGAGGGTCGGGAACAGGAGGACGAGTGCAGCCGAGGCGAGCGCGCGCGCGACGACGCTTTTCCCGCGCAGGGCGAACCCCAACAAGAGGAGGATCCCGAGGGCTGCGAGGGCCCCGAGTGCGTTTGCGTAGCCGAGCGGGCGCGCGAGCCTCAACGCGGTGTCCGGATCAACGGAGACCACCTGGTAGGCGCCGCTGCCCGGCGTGAACAGCCGCGTTGCGAGCGCATAGGCACAAATTGAGGTGATCGCAGCCGCGAGGAGAGCGAGGATCGACTCGACCCTCGACCGGCGCCCCAGCAGGACCAGCGTCGTCGCTCCCCCGACGTACACGAGCATTCGTTCGCCTTCGTGAACCGTCTCCGACACGTCGCTCGACCAGAGCAGGGAGAGCCAGCCCCAGGCGGCGAAGGCGGCGAGCAACGCCGGCAGGGCCAACTCGAGTGGAGCGAGCCGGCGCGATCCGAACGCAAAGGTTAGAGCGGCCGCGAGCAGCAGGACGATCGAACTCCAGCCCCAGCTGGTCGGGCTGTAACCGCCTGCGTCGGCGGCGAGTGCGGCCACGACAAGTGCGGCTAAGAGCCCGGGCGCCACCTCGGGCCGCCCCGAGACTAGACCCGCCATCGAGGCGATCCTACCGGCGGCTGATTCAGCTCCAAACCGTCCGCCAACAGGCGGTGACGCTACTGATCTCGGCGGCTTCGATGTCGTTGCCCCGCGTTGGCGCGGCCGCGCCGTCGAAGCCGGCCCGCGTCACGGCGCTGTCGCCGCGAGACCCCATGTCGGACCGAGATCAGGCGAAGGCGCTGACTCGTCCTCGGCACTCACCGAGTGCTGGGACACTCCTTCGGAGCACGTGCGGAGCGCTGCGGATCACCTTTCAACCGGGCGGCGGCGCGGGCGCAGCAGGTTCTCGCGCAGGACGCGTCGTCGGAGGCTGCTCGCCGGTCAGCACGGCCCACGCCTTCGCCGTCGAACGGCGAGCCGCCATGGTCGCAGCAGCGATGAGAATCCCGGAGAACACAGACCATGCCCGCTCTCTGCGCGCCTGTTTTTTGGGGTCGGCGCTGAGCGCAACCCACAGCGCCTCAAGGTTTGTGCGCAGCTCGCCAAGCTGTTCGCGAACGACGTCCTGTCGCTTTGGCATTGCCCCCTCCCCTTACGATTGTTTCTCCTTGGATCCGGCGGACACCTCACCGCGCCAGGCGCCGCTCTCTGCGCCGCGACTTTCGATCAATTCCTTGAACCGCTCGAGGTCGCCGCGCACCCGTCGCTTGTCCAGGCCGGCGGCAGAGCCAATCGCCTCAGCGGGTCCATCCGGCTGATAGCTCATCGAGAGTCGTATCAGCGTCTTCGACGGTCCACGCGCCTCGAAGCTGACGGTGCCCCGGGTGTTCTTCCCGTCCTCGCTGATCCAGCTGATCTGTCGGTCAGGGTGCTGCTCGACGATCTTCGCGTCCCATTCCGCGGTGCGACCGGCGATGGTGGCGACCCAGTGCAGCCGTTCGTCAGCCAGTTGCTGGACGTGGTCGACCCCCTCCATGAACAGCGGGAAGTCCTCGAACTGCGTCCATTGGTTGTACGCCGTCGTGAGCGGGACCTCGACTTCGACTGTTTCGGTGATCATTCGTTCTCCGGATCCGCGGCCGAGGCCCGGCGTCGACACCTTGCTCCGGAGCCAGCCGCGCGACTGGATGAGTCCCGCCGCAGTGGCTGTCCCGCCAAGGACGACCAACACGTTTCGCAGTCGATGGCTGCGCTTCTTCTCGACGCGGGTCCACGCGCTCTGGACGTTCTTGCTCATCCTGACGAGCTCGCGCCGAAGCTCCCGGTCGGCGGCGAGCCGGGTGACGACGGCCGTCATGCCGATTCGTCTCGCGGCGCGCCGACGCGCGGCAGCACCATGTCCCAGCGCGGAAAGCAGTTGCTTGCGGAACTTCCTATCGCGGGAGAGAGCGATCGCGAGCTCCTTTGCGCTCGTTGCGTTCTCTCTCAACACCTTCGTCTTCGAACGTCGGAACATCGCCATCCCTTTCCTCAGAGTTCGCCCGCATGTTCCACCTTGGGGCCGTGGCGAAACACCCGCTCGAAGCGAGGATCGGGTTGCCGCTCGAGATCCGAGCCGGGATGGCTCGCCTACCGCAGGATGCGAAGAGCCAGCTGAATCGAGCAACCTGATGCAAGGAGATAGCGTGCTTGCCCCAGGTCTGCTTTCGAGGCCGCAAGCTCGACTGCCTCTCCGCGACTTAGGCCCAGTTGCCGGAACTGCTCTTGGCGCCAGCGGAGGACCTCGTCATTTTCAGCCTCTGACCAAAGCGGCACCCGCTCGGCTGCGGAGATCCTCTCCATACGTCTCTATAGAACGCTCAGCGGCACCGAAAAGCACGGCCTGCACGAATCTTTTTACAGATCGATAACGAAGCCGCTCGGAATTGCGTGGTCGGCTATCCACGGTCTTGGATCTGAGCCTTGAGTCTCGAGTCGGTCGAGAGTCGAGGATCGCCGCGTTTGACTGACCACGTAATCGGACACTGCGACTCGAAGAACGTTTCGATAATGGCACTGAGGAGGTGGGGACGATGCCGACGTGGGCCTGGATCTTGATCGTCATCGGCGCAGCGATCTTGCTTGTGCTGCTGGTTGCCGGGCTGCTGGCTCGACGTCGGAGCGAGAGGCTTCGGGGCAAGTTCGGTCCCGAATACGATCGGACGATAGAGCGAAGTGGCGGCCGACGAGCAGCGGAGGCGGAACTGGAGGGGCGCGAGGCGAAGCGGCAGCGTTTGCGGATCGCGCGCCTTTCGCCCGAGTCGCGCGAGCGCTACCTGCGTGAGTGGGGCGACCTGCAACAGGGGTTCGTGGATGAACCGTCGCGATCGCTCCTCGAGGCGGATCGCGTAGTGACCGACGTCATGCGTGAGCGCGGCTATCCGATGGATGATTTCGAGCAGCGCGCAGCTGACGTATCCGTGGATCACCCGCAGGTCGTGGAGCATTATCGGGCCGCGCACAGGATCTACACCGCCGACGAGCGAGGTGAGGCGACGACGGAGGAGCTTCGGCAGGCGGTGGTCCACTACCGGGCGCTGTTCGAGGAGCTGGTCGAGAAGAACGGCGAAGCCCAAGCCGACGAAGCGGAGGTTCGAAGTGGAGGACGAGAAGGCGAACCAGGAAGAGCCGAGGAGCCGCGACGCTAGCGGTACGGAGCCCGGCGGCGTAGAGGACACGGCGCAGTCGAGCCCCGGCGCAAGGGGGGCCTCCGATGACACAGACACGGGCGAAGACGGCCAGGCGCTGTTCGAATCGAACGAACGTGATGGTCTCTGGCAGCGCTGGAGCGACATCCAGTCGAACTTCGTCGACGACCCGGAGCGGTCAGTCGCAGAGGCAAATGCGCTCGTCTCGGATCTGATGGAGCGGCTCGTCGGCAGCTTCCGATCAGAGCAGACTCGCTTGCAGGAGCAGTGGGAACAGGGCGCCGAGGTGTCGACCGAGGAACTGCGGGTGATCCTGCAGCGCTACCGCACGTTCTTCGACAGGCTGCTTCAGCTCTGACGACGAGAGGAACTGGTGATGCAGGAGCAGACATGGAACTTTCGTGAGGAGTTCGGACGGATAGACGTCAGCGGCTTCACCGTCGAAGCCGTCGACGGGAAGGTGGGCAAGGTCGATGAGGCGGCACTCGAGCCGGGAGAGAGCTATCTGGTGGTCGATACGGGGCCGCCGCTCGTCGGCAAGAAGGTACTGCTGCCTGCGGGCCTCGTCTCCGGGATCGATCGCGATGAAGAGGTCGTCTATCTCGTCTGCACGGAAGACGAGATCAAGAAGGCCCCCGAATTCGATCGGGATCGACGTCGGGATGCCGCCTACCGCGAGCAGGTCGCCGGCTACTACGCCGCTGGCCCTGGCCTGAGCGGAGACGGTTCGGCAGCCGAGCGCGGTGGCGAGGGCGCTGCCGAGGGAGACATGCCACGGAAAACAACTTCATGAAGGAGGGCGCTGATGCGATTGCAAACGCTTAATGATTTGTTCGTCGACCAGCTCCAGGACTTGTATAGCGCCGAACGGCAGCTCGTCGAGGCGCTGCCGAAAATGGCTTCGGCCGCGTCGTACGATGAGCTGCGCGAGGCTTTCGAGCAGCACCTGCACGAAACGCAAGACCACGTAAACCGCTTGTCGGAGATCTTCGGCGGGATGGGTGTCGCTCCCACGGGTGCGAAGTGCGAGGGGATGGAAGGGTTGATCCGCGAAGGCGAACGCGCTGTTGGCGCCGAAGGCAATCCAACCGTTCGTGACGCGGCCCTGATTGCGGCGGCGCAGCGAGTCGAGCACTACGAGATCGCCGGGTACGGCACCGCAAGGACGATCGCCGATGAGCTCGACCTCGATGACGCGCAGGATCTTCTCGATCAGACGCTCGACGAGGAGAGCAACGCCGACAAGCTGCTGACGAAAATCGCAACAGGAGGAATGCTCAAAGCCGGCATCAACGAACGCGCGGAGCGTTGAGGAAGTGTCTTCGAGACGTTGAGCGTCTGAGACGTCGCTGACGGATTCAGCCGCCCAAACCGTCGCCTGCAGCAGGGGAGCCGTCTGTCACCATCCGCTCGAGACAGACGGCTTCGCTGCTAGGCATGACGAGGTCCAACTCCGTGTCCGATGACACGGTGAAGATGCCGAAAGAGCATGCCCAGGAACTCGACGCCCGAGCTGCGCAATCGGCAAGCGCTTGAGGAGGTAATCGAGCAGGCGCTGCGCCGCTTCCTGCGTGGTGGGACGTGGCCAGCGATGGCACGCGAGATTGCTTGGCACGCGCTGCGCGCAACCGAAGCGGATCACACGAGGCTGGATGGCCTGACAGCGGTGGTGGAGGCAAAGCTTGCCCAGAAAATCGACGGGCTTCACACCACCGTCGAGAGCAGCTGGATCGCAGCAACGGAAGACCATCTGCGGAGCTGGCCGCACGATGGAGAAGGCGCAGAGACGATCGCTCTGCTAGACGGGTACGAGGAGACCATGCGGGTGCTGAGCCGCCACTACGTCGACGTGCTCCAGTGGTCGGTTGCCGTCATCGGCGAGCGTCAAGGACTCGACGGCCGGTCCGACAGCCGATGGCTTCGATTTGGAAAGAGCGAGGCGCAGTTCTCGAAGCTCAAGCTCCCAGCCCTCGTCGTGCAAGGGTTGAGGCAGCGGATTGCCACTTTCGGCTGGTCACGCCGCGAGGCCGCCTGACCCGCGCTCGGTGGCCTCAGCTCAGCTGCTTGGAACCGGCCTCGAGGTCCGCGGTCGGAAGTACCTCCGTCGCATCGCCCGCCGCCAATTCAAAAGTGCATAGACGGCCAGCGCACCGGCGAAGCAGAGCTCGGGCCACTCGCTGTACTTCGCCAACTCATAGCCCGGGTGGGGGAAGAACACCATGCGGCACACCATGTACGTGAATGGGACGAGGAAGGCGGCGCTGAGAGCGGCGGGAGGGATCAACAGAGACGGCCGTCGGGCGGTGTACGGCGCGACCATCGCATAAAGGCTGATCGTCGCCAACGCCAAGTTGAACTTGCCTTGCGCCTCGACAACGTTGTGAACATTGAGCTCGCCTTGACCGTTGATCGAGGCCAGCTCTCGGGGGGTGCCGATCTCGAACAGACGCTGCCCCCAGGAGATCTCCTCGCCGGCCGCGAACAGACAGCAACAGGCAAAGAGGGCGAAGAAGGTGGCATAAGCGCGCTCATCGACGTGTCCGAGCCGGTATGCGGTGCAGGCCGCAAACCCCGTGGCGCCTAGGTAGGCCGCAACCTGCGCCCACTCGAGGAGGGAATCTTCGCGGACGAGGGCAAGGTAAAGGGGAGGGCGGAGTGCGGTGATACCGAGTAGAACCGCGCCTCCGAGTGGAATCGTGAAGAGCGTGATCCCCCACCTTCTGGGGAGCCTCCACCAATGGGCTTCACGGGCGAGCCGGTGTCGAAGTCGGTAGAGAGCGGGCATCTCGGGCGATGGTAATTGGACTGATTGCCCTCGTTAGCCCGGGTAGTGGCGTTCATCCGACCCAGGCTCGACGATCTTCGTCACCCATGCCTTATCCGGGGTGTAGTGCGTTTCGCGGACGAGCCGACCGGAGGCGTCGTATTCCGCCACGACGACTGTGCCGTTGCTCAGCCTCTTGCCCCGCCGCAGGTGTCGGGGCCGCACCCGACGTTCGTTCGCCACTTACCTCAGTTTCGCTAGATCCGTGCGCCTGTCGACCCCCAGTGCGGGCGGAAAATAGAGAGGCGGCGTCTTTCGGAGGCCTTACGGCCCAACCCCACCGCTCGCGCTCGAGCACGACGTCGAAACACGAGCGCCATGCCCGGTCACCGGGCATGGCGCTGTGTCGTGATGACGAAGCGTGAGGTTACGACGCTTCGATGATCTGGATCTCACTCAGCTCCTCGGGCGCGTACTTCTGGACAATGCCCAGGATCCACGTAATGACGGCTTCGGTGTCGGTACGGAACGCGAAGCCGGTCCCGCCACAGGTCTGGCGGTTGAAGCCGAAGAGCCACGAGTTGACACCGACGATCAGGTCGGAGCTGAATCCGCCATAGAACGTGGGGCCTCCGGAGTCGCCGAAGCAGCTGCCGCCGCGGCCGCCGCCCCGATTCCCGCTGAGCTGCAGGTTGAAGCCCGCTGTGTTGGCGCTCGCGTTCAGATTCGGATTGACGAGCTTGGTCAGGGCCATCAGCCGCTCACGGAGCGACAGCGTTTGCGCGGGGTTCGTGCGGCTGACGCCGTACCCCGAGACGGTGAAGGTGGCGTTCTTGAGAACGCTTAGGCTAAGCGAGTCGAGGTAGCCGGCCCCGGCCAGCTGCCCGTACTCAGGAAGATCGACCGCCTGGTCTTCCGGCAGGATGATCAGCCCGACGTCGTGGATGCTCGGGAAGCCCGCGAAGTTGTCGAACCCGAAGTCGAAGAGCAGCGTCGACTCCACGCACAGCGGATCACCTTCCAGACACCGATTCGGGTAGCCCGTGTTCGGATCCTCTGGAACGGTCGGCGGGTTGTAAGCGCCACCGACGTTCTGGTGGAACCAGATCCGAGCCATCACGGGCGACTCCTCGGCGTCCTGGTCGGTGCAGTGCCCAGCAGTCAGGAAGACTCGATCTGTAAGAAGCGATCCCGAACAGCGCCACATGAAGGTCCCCTCGTCGTCGTAGAAAGCGACGAGACCGACGTAGGGGTGCTCGAAGTCCTTGACGAAGTTGCCCGTGACCGCGCTTCCGGGCGTTACGGCGATGGCCATAGTGCCGACGAGCGCGGCAACGAGCACGAACAGCTTGCGCATAACCCCTCCCCTCGTTCATCGAGTGCGATAGCGGATCGGATGTATCCATTGCGGCGCACCTCAAACCAGAAGAACCGTCTGACGCGCCAGTCGTAGATGAGCGTCGCGGACCTCCGTCGGGGCGACGCCAATCGCTACCGAAGCATGACGAAGGCGGCCCTCAGGCCGCCTTCAAGGGCGACGGATCGGGGAACTAGGACTTCGTGGCCGTTCCCTCGATCGTCTTCTGCTCGCCGCCGCCGATCTGGATCCGGCGCGGCTTGGGCTGCTCGGGCTTGGCGACGCGGATCTCCAGCACGCCATCCCGATAGTCGGCCTTGATCTGATCTTCGCCGATCCCCGGCGGCAGCCCGATCGTCCGACTGAAGGTGCCGAACCGTCGCTCGTAGCGATAGAGGTTCTCGTTGGTGAGCTCCTGCTTGCGCTCGCGCTCGGCCGAGACCGTCAGTGCCCCTTCCTCGAGCTCGATCGAGATCGAGTCCTCCGGGATCCCGGGGAGGTCGAAGGCGTAGACGACATCGCCGTCACTCTCCCAGACGTCGAGAGCAGGCACCCAGCTCCGCGACTCTTCGCCGCTGCCGTTGCCGGCTCCGGTGAACGTGTTCATCAGTCGGCCCATCTCGTTCTGAAGCGTCGCAAGCTCGCGAAAGGCTCCCAGCGAACCAACGTTGCCATGGTGTCCCTCCTTCCGTTGGCTGACTCATGCCGCAGTATAAAATCTAAGCGTGCAACAGTCAAGTTCCCAGGAAGCTGCCTGACGAAACCCGCGATCGGCCCGAGCACGAGCAACTGGCTATGAAGCGTCCGGCGTAGGTTTCAAGCTTCCCACACGGGTAACAAGCCCGCTTCCTATCACTCCAGCGAAGGGAGGCACGCCAATGGCACGATCTGGAGAGCCCGGCGCTCGCATGGAGGAGACCGGCGAGCGGATGGTGGGCGCGCAGGACGAAACGAAGTGGGCGCCGCTGACGACCGAGTTCTGGGCAATGTTCCTCCTGATCATCGTGATCTTGATCGCAGCAGCGATCTCGGACAGTCTCGAGGATCGGCGTGCCTGGACGCTTGTCACGGTCATCGGCGCGGCCTACATCCTGAGCCGAGGGTTCGCGAAGGGTGGGACTGACCACACCCCGCTTCGACGGGGCCGTCGCCGAACGTAGGCGTTCGCTAGCCCGTGCCGCGGCTTGGCTTCACCGACCGCGAGGCTATTCTTGAGGCGGCGCGGACGCTAGACGACGCGTTTCGTTACCCGCCTATAGAGGTATCTCTCTCGGCATCGCCGAAGCAGGGAAACAGATTCAGGCTCTGATCCGTCTGGAAGTCGCCTGTCAAGTTGCGCTCGAAGCACTCCCTGAGCTGCCCGACGAGACGGAGCAGGCGCTCAAGGATCACGTCCAGGCACTTTGCGACGTGACCGGAGCGGAACTGGACCGGATCAACCCAGGTTGGCGGCACGCTTCGCCAGGGAATCCCTGAAACTCGCTGTTTGAGGCACGAGCTGGCGCGGTTTCGCGATGAAGCCGATGCGCTTCGTGTCGTCGGCGGTGCCGATCCGGTTAGCGCCACAGCAGGGGAGTCGAGACGGAGGCCGAACAATGGCAACTCATGCATGAGCCGGACCTTGCTCGGAGACTCTCCCTTCTTGCGACGGAGGTCGATTCGCTTGCGAAGGCGCTCGTCCAGGCGCAGGCGGAGCGAGCGCGGGAAGCAGAGCGTAGAAAGCGAACGGATGCCGCGGCTGAGCAGCTTAGGCAGGAGCTCAGACAGGCGCGTCGGCGAGCAAAGGCGGCCGAGCGTGAGCTTTCGCGGCTGAGCGGGAGCATCGAAGCGTCAGCGCACAGAGCGCAGACGAGCCAGCGTGAGCTGCGAGCGCGGCTCGAAGACGCCGAGCAGGCCAAGAAGGTACTCCACCACGAGGTCGAACAGATCGAGCGCGAACGGCGTGCACTTGAACTGAACCTACGCGAGGTGCTGGGGAACCTTCGACACGCCGCGCAAGAAGCCCAGCACTCACGTAGCGCGTCGCGGTCCGTGGTCGATGAGGCGACGCTTGTGCCGTCGCGCGAGCCCGACAACGGGTGGTGAGAGGTCTAATGGCGCGCTGAAGCCGCGAGGCGCGTACGGTCGCACGATGTCAACCCGCCTTGCCGCGGCTGCTTTCGCCCTGCATCAGCCACTTGACAGCGAGGCGCAGCCCGTAGCGGCGGGTATTCCAGGCGAAATCGAGCCACGTCTCCCACCGACGTCGAAGCGAGGCGTCGTGCACGACCGCAACCACTTCTGTGGAGCCCTTCACGTTCCATCATTCGGCCGGGCGCGCCCGGAGCTGAAGACCTGCGGTGCTCGCTGGGGACGGTGGCGGGAGGCGCCGGCTTCGTCGATGAGTTCGGCTCCGGGTTCAACTGGCTCGCACCCAAGCCGCGCTTCAGGCACCGGACTTGCGCAATGTCCACGCACGCCCGCGGTCATCGCACGCCACCTCGTTGGCGGCTGGCGCGCGGTCGCCCCGTAGACCGATGAGGTACCACGCTTCCACCTCGCCCTTTCCCTTGACCGCGATCGTTCCCCGCGGCTCGCACTCGAACTCGTCGGCGAGCAGCTCATACGTCGCGCGGGTGATCTGGATCCGCCCCGGCGTCCCGTGGGACTCCATGCGACTGGCCGTGTTCACGGCGTCGCCCCAGAGGTCGTAGAGGAAGCGCTTACGGCCGATCACGCCGGCCACCACCGGCCCCGAATTGATGCCGACCCGGAGCTCGAGGCCGAGGTGCGCGACGTCGTCGTTCGAGCGCATCGCCTCGAGCATGTCGAACGCCATGTGCGCGAGCGCGCGAGCATGGTCGGGGCGTGGTGTCGGAACGCCCGCGGCGACCATGTAGCAGTCCCCAATGGTCTTGATCTTTTCGAGCCCCCACCGCTCCGCGAGCTCGTCGAAGTTACTGAACAGGTGGTCGAGGTAGCCGACCACCTCGGCGGGCGGGAGCTGCTCCGACCACGGCGTGAAGTCGACCACGTCGGCAAACAGGATGGACGCCGCACCGAAGTGATCCGCGATCGGCTGAGTTTGGGCCTTCAGCCTGTCGGCGATCGAGTGCGGCAGAATGTTGAGCAGAAGGCCCTCGGCCTTCGCCTGCTCCAGCCGGAGCGCTGCCAGCGCCTCGCGCCGCTGACTGGCGAACACGGCGAGCAGCGTGAACACGATGGCCCCGCCGACCGCGATGTTCAGGGCCAGCATCGTGCTCGTGAACCAGCCGGGAAGCGGCGGCGGGACCGGGCCCATGATCTCGCCTGCGATCCCCGATGCGAGGAACACGACGGCGTACGCAACGTACCAGCGCGCCGCCGACCCGACTTCGCTGAACACCAGCGCCCCGAGCGGGGCGAGAATCCCCCACAGGCCGACGCCGCCGGCGTCGAGGAATCCGCCGAGCGGGATCATCGACAGCGTCGGCGCGAGCAGGATGTCGACCTGGCCCACCCGGAGCAACCACGGGAAGTCGCGCGTGCGCGAAAACACAGCGATCGCACCGAGCAGGATGCCGAAGTACACGAGCGGCACCACACCGACCGGCGACCCGAAGGCGAGATACAGCGCTCCCCACAGCGCCGCGACCGGCAGGATCAACACCGAGATCAGGACCAGCAGCGCCTTGCGAGCGCGCAGGTCGTCGTCGTCGTGGGGATCAGCTCCGACAAGCGCCAGGCGGGCGGCGACCCGATCCGCCGCCGCTCGGATTCGGTTCAGGAGGTGCATCGCGGAAGACGTTACTGGTAGAGCCGTCGGCAGCTGAGGCCGCCCCGAACATCGAGGCTCGACGGTTGACACCGAGTGTGCCTCCGCAGGAGCTCGTCTGGCTCGGAGCCGGGAGACGGCGCTGATGCCCCCGATAGGGTGGCGTGCGCCTCGCCGCCCCCGACAGGGCGTGCGCCCGATCGGGTCATCGCGCCCCGGCGTTCCCTCGCCGCCCGGCCCTAGCTCGTGCCTACAGAGTCGTCAGTCCTCCGCCGCCTCGGCTATCGACCGCGGCGCGGGCACGTTCTCGAAGCGGACGTTGCCCGCGGGAACCATCCAGGTCATCACCTCGACGGCGAGTCGGCCCGCCCGGACCGCCGGGTCCTCGCTGCTGAGCCGGCGCGCCGTCTCGGGGTCGCACGTCATGATCGAGATGCCGCGCAGGCGCTCGTCGTCCTGATCGACGAGCGGTCCTCCGCCGATGATGTAGCCGCGGTCGCGCAGATCGGCTCGGAAGGCGAGATGCCGATCCTGGAGCTCGGCCGCCTCTTCGTCCGTGAGCTCCCGTGCGTCGGGCCGACGCACGAGCAGTACGAGCGTGTGCCGGTCGAACTGCATGCGCCGAAATTTAGACCAGGTTCTCGTAGAGCGAACCGTTTCCGCCGTGCGGCGGTTAGTCCGCCTGTGAACCGCTATCGACCTGCGACGGCAGCGCGCCGCCCGGCATCACCACGATCCTGACGATTCTTCGTCGGCGAGTGTCAACCGCAGTGCAAAGTCACGCTCATAGGCCACTTCGCCATTTTCACGCCAACGAGCGATCTCATGCGTCCGGGCAATGACGTCGCCCTCAATCGCCTCCAACTCGGGCTCCGCCTGTTCCATGGCGAATTGCTCGTCTCCGCTCGCCTTCTGAAGCACTTGCCTGCAGGCTGCGATGCCACGAAGGGCGCCGCGCGGCGTCACCGTTTCGACATCGGGATCGAGTAACCCTTCCGCCGCCTCCAAATCATGCGCCGCGACAGCGTCGACGAACTGACGTGCGCGGCCGAACTCCACCGGAGCAACCTAACCGCGGCCAACACCATCTTCAAGCTCGTCCATCGCGAAGGAGGAGGCGCTCGCCACCGCGCAAGGACCTACGCCGCTGGATCGGCCTCGGCCTCGGCTCGATGATGATTCCGTCGGCCGCGGGGCGAGGCGCCGCACGTCTCAGTCCAGCTCGTTGTGCTGGGGCAGGTCGTCCGTGATCTCGAACCACGACGCCTTCGAACCGACATAGATGTGCTCGGTGGGCCGTATCGACGGGGCATCCACGAGCGAGCCCATCGCGACGTGCACGTATCCGCCGTCGCGCACGACGGAGAACAGCAGCGAGCCGCACACACCGCATCGCGTGTGGTTCTCATTCTCCTCCCCGACGATCAACAGCGACGCCTTCCCGCTCGTGAGTGCGAGCTTCTCCCGCTCGATGCCGGCGAACGACTTGAAAGCCGCGCCCGTCGCAGCGCGGCACCGCGAGCAGTGGCAGTTCGCCGCGTAGAGGAACGCGTCCGGCACCTGGTACGTGACGGCACCGCACTCGCATGTTCCGGCCAGGGAGCTCACCGGATCCCCCAGATCGGCCGAACCCCCCTGACTGAAAGGATTGAAAGTCTCCATGGTCAACGTTCGACCCCTTTCTTTGGACTAGCGCGAGGGTGCGCGCTTGGACTTAGGGCGCGTTCAATCCGAAAGACTCCGTCACTCGCGGGGAATCATCGATTCGACCTCTTCTCGACGCCGGCCGACTCGAACACTGGCCCGGGCGCTGGTTCGACCGGCGGTCGGCGATCGGGGGTATGAGTGGCAACGGCAGCGCCCTAGTCACTCGCCGCGCGCTAGCAACCCCAACCGCACGTGATCGATGGCGTGCACCAGTGCGTCGGCATGGTTCGATGGCGGTCACCACCGCCAAGTCGCCGGAAGCATAGTCTCGACGATCTCGACTTTCGCCTCGCCGCGAAAGAACCGCGCGAGAGCATCCAGGGCCTCGTCTGAGTCATCGAACCCCGCGCACCGGGACGCCGCCGTACGACATGAGCGTGTAATCGTCCGCGTGCTTGATCCGAGCGGCATAGCCTTCGATATCGCCGCGGATCAGGGCTTCGGCCGCTTCGGAGATCCGGTGAACGAGTGCGCCGAGCTCTTCGTCAGTCACTGCGCCAGACACACGCCACACCTCCTTGGCGTCGGATGGTGCGCATGCTACGGACGCACGAAAGCCGCGATGATGGAGGGGTCGCTTGACCAACGTCCGCGGGCCGCTCAAGAGACATTCGCGAACGCTGGCGCAGACTACCGCTCATTCGCCGGCCCGTACCGAATGGGTGAATGACGGATTTGATCCGGGCATCTTCCAAGCCGCCGAACGAGTCGGTCACAGGTGGGTTGGCGAGGAGAATCTTCTGCTCACGCTGCGTGGCGGACGGCTCGAAAGTTGTAGGCTCGCCGCATGCCCGAGGCGCCACTCAAGGACTCGGGATCGGGCCTCGCACCCGCAGGCGACGGCTGGTTCGTCGTGAACGCGCGGGACGCCCAGTGGATGACGGCGGAAAACACCGAGAAGAAGCCGCCCGGTTCGGACTGCCGTTTTGAAAGCCGCGAGTTCTCATTCCCTCAACTCGGCATCAAGCTCCGCGTCCTGGAGCCGGACCAGCCGAACGGCCTCTACCATTCCGAGAACCAGCAGGAGGCGTTCCTCGTGCTCTCCGGCCAATGCAGGCTGCTCGTTGAGGGTGAGGAGCGACTCCTTGGGCCGTGGGACTTCTTCCATAGTCCTCCGGGAACCGAGCACATCTTCGTGGGCGCCGGCAACGGGCCGTGCGTGATCCTGATGGCAGGCGCACGGTTGGAGAACGAACAGCTGCACTACCCGGTGTCGGAGCTCGCGGCACGTTACGGGGCGAGCGTGGAGGAGGAGACCTCCGACTTCGAGCAGGTATATGTGCGATTCGAGCCCTCACGTATAGAGCGTCCCTCGTTCTGGGACCAACTGCCGTGGGCCTAGCCGGACGCACTTCAGGAGCTCATTCGGGTGAGATTCCCGCACACTGGCCCCAGGCGAACGTCCTGCGTCTATCTGGGCTCACGCAAGCTCCTTGATCAGCGCCAGAGTTCGCAAGAACGTCACGCGCCGGTCAAGCGAAGCTCGTCCACGAGCGTGAAGAACGCCCTGGCGTACGGCGACCCGTTCGTCCGCCGGCGCACGTCGTCCCAATCGATCTGCTCCCTCACGGCGCGTGCGATCTCGAGCACGCTTTCGTAGTCCACCTCGTGCTCGCCCAGCGACAGGAGCTTCGTGACCAGCACGTCTTCGAGGCCCATCACCGGCAGGCGGACAGCGTCCACCTCCAGCTCCTCGACTCGCTCGAAGAAGCTTTCGTCCACAGTCATCCCATTCGGCTTGAAGATCAGATCGACCATCACGTCACCACACCACGCCTTGTAGAGCCAGCCCTCAGGGGGCTTCTCCGGCCGGCATCCGGCTTCGGCGAGCGTTTCGAGAGCTCGCTCGGCGTCCTCGGGCTTGACGAACAGGTCGAGGTCGTGCTCGGTCTCAGGCCCGCCACGGGCCCAGACGGCGATTCCACCTCCCAACACGAATGAAACACCTGCAGCTCGCAGTGCCGCGGCCGCCTGCCTCATCACCTCGAGCAGCTCCTCGAAAGTCGCGTCTCTTCCGGCCACGCCCCGGGCGTACCCGGCAAGCATCGGCCTCAATCGGTTGAATGGGGCCATGCCCAGGCCGATTCGCGTCGCTGCCGCCGGCGACGTGCACTGCAGCGAGGAAAACCAGGCCGAGCTGGGAGCCGCCTTCCGCAAGGTCGACGGAACCGTCGACGTCGTCCTCCTGGCGGGTGACCTGACTACTTACGGCGAACGAGGGCAGGCCGAGCTTTTGGCAGATATCTGCCGGCCGCTGGATGTGCCGATGCATGCGGTGCTCGGCAACCACGACTGGCACTGCGACCAGGCCAGGGAGATCGTGAAGGTGCTCGAAGAGGCCGGCGTCCATGTGCTCGAGCGCAGCTGGGCGGTGCAGGAGATCGAGGGGGCCACCGTCGGGATCGCGGGCACGAAGGGCTTCGTTGGAGGTTTCCCCGACTCGCAGCTGCCGGATTTCGGCGAGCCGCTGCTGCGGCAGATCTACGCCGAGACCACCGCCGAGGTCGATGCTCTGGCGGCCGGGCTCGAGGCGGTGTCGGAGTGCGACTACCGGGTTGCGCTCCTCCATTACTCACCGACGACGGCGACTCTCGGCGGCGAGCCGCGAGGCATCTGGCCGTTCTTGGGCAGCGACCGGCTCGCCGCGCCGATCCTCGAGCACCACCCCGACGTCGTCCTCCACGGGCACACGCACGCCGGCAGCTTCGAGGGCTTTGTCGGCCCGGTTCCCGTCTTCAACGTCGCCTTGCCCGTCCTCAGCCGCGGCTTCTTCGTCTTCGAGTTGGACGGCGCCTCCGTGAGAGCCGCTGCGTAGTGTCGGCGCTCGCGAGCTCTGCACGAAGAGCTTCTCCTGCACGGAGAGATCCTTGCCGCGCCCGCCCAGGCGCAGGGGCCATAGAAGCCTGACCTTTCCGGCACGGCCGCAGTCGGAGCGGCCGCGCCTCGTCTTCTATAGCGCGCGCTCGGTCGTTGTCGCCGCGCAAGAGGGTTATCTCGCGCACGTTCTCCAGCACCGGCAGAACCACAACGCCTTCCGCCTCTACCGGATCGCGGACTCGCTCTGCATCATGCCGGCCTGCCCTGCTCCTGGCGCGGGTGAACCTCGAGTGAGGAGCCATCGGTCTCCGAGCGGGGATCGAACTTCTCCGCCACGGCAGCGTCTTCGCCGAGCTTCTCAACAATCCAGAAGCGCTCGTTCTTCTCGAGCACTCGCTCGGCCGTCGGGATGAAGTGCTCCTCACTCGAGCGACGAAGAAGGTCCGCGGGTTGCTGCGCACCGACTCGTACTCCTCCCTGCTCAAGCTGACCTGCTCGAAGCAGCCGTCGTGTCCGCTCATGCCGAACCTCGTTTCCCGCCAGTTGAGACGGTCTAGGCAGCGGGGAACCGTTCTTGGGGCAGTACGGTTCAGCCTCGGCTACAGCCACTGTGGCGAAGCGCCGAGCGAACTCTGCTTCTACGCCTCAGTCGTCTTCAGTGATGGAATCGCTGTCGCCGCTCGAGGTCTTCGCATTCCCGGCGTGGGACGGCGAGTCGCTTTCGTCCGGCTCGGATGCGATGCCCTCCTCGCGCAGCTTCTCGGTGGCCTCGCGGCTGCGGCGGGCCTCTTCGGTCAAGCGCTGCTCGTCGTCTGCCATAGAGCCGATCTGCCCAGAACCCGACCAAGTTGAACCCCTGCCGTCTCTGCCCGAAGTGGAAGGGCAAACGGCGGCTCCGCGAAAGCGACGAAACGCTTGAGCGTCGGCCAGCTGCTTCCGCTGCCCCTGCGATATCACGCCTCCGCCTCTCGGATGAGCTGCTAATGAAGCCAGGGAGCGAGAAGCTCTTCGATCTGGCGACAGCCTCGCGGTGAGGTGACGCGGGAGCTGACGCGCTTTCCTTCGACTACAACGAGCGTCGGTACTTCCTCAACCCCAAAGCGATGCACTAGATCGGGCTCTGCTTCCACATCGACTCGGTACAAACGGAACGAGTGGTGGTTCTGGCGGCTCTGAAGAACATGTGACAGGTAGCCTTCGACACGCCGCGACTTGCCCGAGCGGCCATTGAAGAAGAAGACCAGTCGAGGACGCTCGGGAGCGGAAACGGCTCGCGCCACACTCACTGCGATTCGCCGACGGAGATCGGGGGCTCAAGGGTGTAGGAACGACCATCGATGTCGACCTTCGCGGCGATTCCTCCCAAGTCAGCGAGCCAGTCCTCGACCGTGCGCAGGACGCGAGCTACCGCCTGATCCGGATCCTTCCCAAGTTCGATGCACACGCGCCGCGAAGCAGCCTCGAACGACACCTCCGCGGCTTCGACCTCTTCCAGCAGCCTCTGGATCAGCTCTCCGGCTGAACCGGCGTTTTCGACCTCGACCCGAACGAGCACGGCGGCTCCTCCTCGATCGACTTTGCTCCTCCTGACCGAGGGGCGCCTTGGGCCACCGAGGACCCGAACCGCTCCCGCGTCTTCCCCTGTCGACACCGCCGCTGCCGCGGGGCGCGGCGACGCCGGTGACGATCGTACCCCGGATTTCACGAGTTGCAAACCAGTCGTTGGAGTGAGCGAGTACCATGGCCAGGCACGGCCGTCCGCCGGATCGCTTCCTCCGCTTCTCCTTCCTCCGGGCGCTCTCTTCGAGGAGCGGGAAAAGGGGAGGAAGGCGTGGACGACTCGGGCGACGGCGCGCGCGATCGAGGCAGGCTTTCGGCGGCGATCTCGAACGCGATCGTCGGCATCCACCGCGAGCACTACGGGCGCGGAGCCAGCAGGACGCGCACGGTGATGGGGGCCGACTACATCATCTGCTTCATGGAAGACATCTACACCCGCATCGAGAAGACGCTGATCGAGGCAGGCCGGTTCGAAGCCGTCCAGGCAACGAGGAGCGCCTTTCAGGACACGATGCGCGAACGGTTCTCCGCTGCCGTCGAGGAGCTCAGCGGGCGGAAGGTCGTTGGCTTCCTCTCACAGGTTCACGTCGATCCCGACCTCTCGGTCGAGACCTTCATTCTGGAGAGCACTGACGGAGGTTCGCGACCTACGTTCTAGAGGTGGTTCCGTAGGACGTCGACCCCCGTTGCTCGCCGATCTCCTTCACGCGCTCGTTGACTTCACGGAACAGGCTCTGGTTTTGCGCTGCCTTCACTTGTCACGGGCGGCTCTCCTCGTTGTCGCGCTGCTCAAGCTGCACGCGCGCCCATCTCCATCACCCTTGTATCGGTCTCGGAATCGATGACCGCCGCGCGAACGCCGTGCGCGTCGCCGATGATGCTCCAGCCGGGCTGCGTCGCGATCACATCGAACGCATCCAGTGGCATCCGGGCAAAGCCGTAGCAGCTCTGGTCCGAACACTCGCAGAGGAAGGGAACCCGCGCCGCGAACTCGAGCTGGCGCGCGTGCTCCGCAATTCCGCGATTAGCGTCCCGTCTCACGCTTCGGGCTTCCTCATTGCCCACGTGTTGACCTCTCTCTCCCCGCCGTGGGGACTGATGGCCCAAAGATGACCGGCGGGTACCAGATCGGGCCCCATCAGACTAGCGCACCCTCGGCCGTCCGTCTCCCGCCCAGCTCGGTGTCGATCACGCGGAGGATCCTGTCTCGCCTAGCGCAGTGGTGTCTCGGGAGCGCAGTTAGGCACAGCGGTGAATCCCTGTGCGGAAAGCGCTCAGGGTCCGGCCGCCTCACCTGAATCCCGCTAGAGTCTGCGGTTGACATCTCTTCGGGGGGGTGAGGCATGAGGAGAGGAGAGATGCTCGACGGATCGGAGCCGGTCAGTCCAGAACTCGTACTTGTTGATCCGGAGCTGGGCGCCCGTGTCCGCGCATCGTCGGTCGAGCACACAGCACCGGCCGAGCTGCACGCCACGTCAAGGCCGCACGGCCGGCGGCCGAGAGGTCGGCTTGCGGCTGCCGCCCTGGTCGCAGGCTTCGGCGGTCTGGCAGCGGCGTTCGGCCTTTCGGGAGGCGCGTCGCCGGCCGCAGCGCAGTATCAGTACGGGCAAAAGGTGATGATTTGCCATCACACACACTCACAGACGAACCCATTCGTGACGATCATCGTCTCGCAGGAGGCGGTTCCAGCGCACCTGGCGCACGGCGACACGATCGGTTCCTGCCCGTAGGGAAGGAACGGAGGGAGCGCCCGCGCGGTGCGAGCGCTCCCTCCGGACAGTCAGAGGGGCACGCGACCGCACTGCGCTCAATCAGCCGTAGGTAAAGCCTGCGCCTGCGCGCTAGGGGTCGATGCCCCCCACGCCACTCGGAATTTCCCCACCTCGAAGAGAGCCGTCTGAGTCTGGATCCAGGGGCGGGGTACCTGCTCCTGCACGCTCGCGGAGACCTGCAAGAAGCTCGAGCATGGCTTCCGTCGAGGTCTTGCTCGGAGTCCAGCCAAGCTCCGCGCGGATCCGCCGCACATCCATCAGCGGCACCCCTCGAGCCAGATCGAGCCAGCTCGGCGGGGTTGGCTGGAGCCGCAGCCGCCAACTCACCGAGAGCGCGGCCCGGGCGATCGAGGCAGACAACGGCACACGTCTTGCGTGAAAGATCTGCGCCAGCTGCGCCGACTCGACCACCGGCTCGGCCGCCACATTGAAGGCTCCGTGGGTATCCGACAGGATCGCGCGCCGATAGGCGTCGGCGACGTCGTCTGAATGGAGGGTCTGGAACACCAGGCGCGGGATCTCGGGGACGATTGGGATCAACCGGGGCCGCGCGAGCGCGTTCGGGAAGAGTGGGCCTAGGAACAGTCGCCGGATCTCGGAGGCCGCTGCGCGTGAAAATACAAGGCCAGGCCGGAGACGCACCACCCGCACGTTCGGGACCTCGCGCTCCAAACGGTCGAGCATCCGCTCGGCCAGAGCCTTGTGAACCGAATAGAAGCTCGTTGGAATCCCGTCAGTCGGCCAGTCCTCGCTCACGCGCTCGTCCTTCGGCCCAGGGGAGTAGGCCCCGACCGAGGAGGCATGGATGAGGCTCGGCACCCCCGCCTCGACGACCGCGCGGAAGACATTCTCACTCCCGGACACATTGGTGCGACGAAGCTGTGGGAGGTTTCGAGAGGGCTGAATTTCCCACGCGAGATGGACAACGACGTCGGCACCGCGAAAAAGTGGCACCAGATCGCTCGAGGCGACGTCAGTCGAGTGCCACTCAACATCAGGGGCCGCTTGCAAAGGCCGCTCCGGGATCCTGCGTGCTACTCCAGCGACGACGAGCGCCGACTCGTCCGCCAGCGCTCGCAGGAGGGCAGTGCCCACGTTCCCGGTCGCGCCCACGACGACGACTCGCATGGCTCAGCGGTCACCGTTATCCGCCGACGGAAAACGCGTTTCGGGAGCCGCGGATCAGAAACGAGGCAAAGGTGAACGTCGAGCGGAGGCTAGAAGGAAGCTGGATGGTAGAGCGGCGCGGGGGATTGTTGCCGCCATTGGCTGGTGTGCGCAAGCGGATTTCTGGGCGCCACGGTACGACCAAGCTCGGAATCCTTCCGGCGGCACGGTTCGACGTGGTTGGCCTCGAGCTCCGCTACCGCTTTCCCTTCGTCGGAGTCGTCGACGTCCTTGAACCCAGCGGGGATGGCTTTTCGGGTCGGACGGTCGTGTTCGGGCGCGAGGTCGGCAGGTTCGAAATGACCTCTGTCGAGGCGGCGGACAAGTCAACCCGCTGATCAGGGTCCCACGCCTCTGCTTCAGTTTCAAGTACGACGGCGGACGGACGGGCGCGGCCCTCAGCCCCTCGTCTCGCTTGTCTCACCGATGCCCTTCAGCGCCAGCAGCGCGCCAGCAACGAAGATGGCGGTCGCAAGATAGACCAGGCCAAGGTGCCCGATCGTTGCAAACCCCCACGGATAGTGCGCGGGAAGCGCCACCGCTAGGCCCAGTACCGGTGCCGCGACCGCGGCCACCCAAGCCCACATGTATCGGCGGCGGACGCCGAACCACGAGAGCGCCGCGACCGCGAGACCTGTCGCGGCGATGAAGCCCGAGACGGCCAGATGAAGATGGCTGATGTAGTGGTAGAGCTCCGGACTAAACGCCTTGATCTCGTCCTTGCCCTTGTCGACCTGGTCGGGACCGATCCCGAGCTCCAGGAAGCTGTCCGTGAAGTTCCGGGCGAAGAACAGCGCGCCATAACCGATAAAGGCACAGGCGCCGAGCGTCATGAGGTAGACGCCCCACTTGAGCGCAGACGACTCTTCCCTTCGTGCCTCTGCCGTGACCGTGGTCATCGAACCGTCACCTCCGTCTCGGGGCTTTGTCATCAGGAGGACTGTTCGAGCAGCATCTCACGTCCCTTTCCCCCGTCAGTCACAGCTATTCGAGCCCACGCTCCGCCACCTCGACTTCAGGTCATCGGCTTCCTCTCAGGGTTCACGTCGATCCCGAGTTCTCGGTCGAGACCTTCATTCTGGAGGGGCATTGACGGAGGTTTGCGACCTAGCATCTAAGGGTGGTTTCGGCGTGGTCAGGTGAACCGCTCCACGTTGCGTTCAGCCGCAGCACGTTTCTCGGCAGCCGCTTCTGCCTTTGCTCGAGCCTCCTCGGCCTGTTTGCGGAGGACTGAAGCCTCGCGTTCGCCCCGCTCGGCCTCCCGTTCTGCTGCACGTGCTGCCGCGCCCAGTTCCCGCTCTTCTTCCCGTAGCTCCCGGACCTGCTCACGAGCCTCTTTGAGGGCTCGCCGGCGGTTCACTTGCTCGTCGCGCCGCGGTGTGGACGCCTGCTTCTTCTCGCGCGATCGCGAGTCGGCGGGCCGCAGACCCGCCAACGCTTCGAATCCCGGAGGCTGCAGCTCCTCTGTGACGCGTCCACGTTTTAGAAGCTCTCGTCCCTCCCTGGTCACGGACGCGGCGCGCAGCGTCTGAGTGGCGCGATCGACAGCGGAGGATCCGACTCCTTCCCGTTCGGCCATCTCACGCGCTGCCTCCGTGAGTCGCTCGAGCGCTCGATGCTCCTCGCGGCGAGCCTCGAGGAAACCCTCACTCGAGTTGCCTTTCGTAGCCCTGACTTGACTCTCGGTCAGCGCCTCGCCCGCTTTTAGGAGGCGTTGCACGTCGAGCTCTCGCTCGCGCGCCAGCTGGTTCACGAGCCACACGGCGGCGGTCGGCTTTCTCAGGCTCTTCACGTGCTCCGCCTGGTCGCGCCGATCATCTTCACGAAGCCGCCTCGCGAGCTCATCGCGGGCGGAGATGAATTCTCTCAGCGGCAGCGCGTAGAGCCGGTCGATCTCCGCCTCGGCTCCCGCGTCGAAATCATCCGGCAAGGCTCAAGCCGCGGAGCGGAGGGCTTCGATCAGCTCCTCCTTCGACATCTTCGAGCGACCCTCGATCTCCGCCTTCTTCGCTCGCTTCTCGAGCTCGCTCTTCGAGAGGTCCTTGAGGTCGTCATCGCTCGCGCCGTTCGAGCCGGCACCGTTTGACCTCCTGCTCGCGCGGCTCGGCCGGCGGTGGCCCGGCTTCGAAGCCTCCACGCTCGCCCGGAGCGCGGCCATCAGATCCGTCGGCTGCTCCTCCTCGGGCTCGGCTGCGACGTGAACCTCCTTACCCTTCCGCTTCGCCTCGATCACTGAGCAGAGTGCGTCTCGGTAGGTGTCCTCGTACTGCTCCGGCTTCCATTCGCCGGAGAAGCTGTCGATCAGCTGCTGCGCCATCTCGAGCTCGCCCTTCTCGACCCGCTCGCGCTTGGGCTTGATCTCGGCGACTGGCCGGATCTCGTCGGCGAAGTGGAGCTGCTCGAGAGTGATTGTGCCTTCGCGCACGCGTAGGGCTCCGAGGTACTGCCGGTCGCGCATCACGAATTTCGCGATCGCGGCGAGCTCCGAGTCCTCCATCGCCCGCACGAGCAGCGTGTAGACCTTCTCCGCTCCGTCTTGCGCCCCGACGTAATAGGTGTGGGCAAAGAAAATCGGGTCGATCTGCTCATACGGCACGAAGTCCGTGATGTCGATCGTCTTGTAGCCCTCGACTCGGGCGGCCTCGAAATCTTCGTCCTCCATGAAGACATACTTACCTTTGCGGTACTCGAATGCCTTGACGATCTCCTTGTCGGGCACCGGCTTCTTTTCGCGCTTGCAGATCTTCTGATAGCCAATCGGGCTGTCGTCCTTTTGGTGGATGAAATGGAACTGGAGCTTGTGCTCGGAGATAGCGCTATAGAGGCGCACGGGCACGTTGACGAGTCCGAAGGTAATGGCTCCTGTCCAGATCGCGCGGGGCATATTTGCTTCCTAGCCGGAAGAGCACGCCCGAAAACGCGACAGCAGCAATAGGGCCTTGCAGAACGCTATTGGTTCGGGTACGGGTCGCTGGTGCTATCGCCGCCGGAAACCGTCTCATATTCGCCGTTACCGCACGACGGGCAAGGCGGCAGGTGCTTCGTGGATCCGACTTCGATTTCGTTGCCGCAGCTGGTGCATCTGTATGTGCCGGCCGAGACATCGCTGCCGGCAGGAACTGGATTGGCCATTAGCCAGTCACTCCTCGATCGGGTGCACTTGCGGTCTCGCCGGAGAGCCGAGCCGCTAAACGTTTCCGCCCACGAGCTTCGCGGAACCTCACAGATGTGCTGCCCGTGAAGCCCCTCCCGCCGATGCTGGCGCGGCTCGCGCGCGAGCTGCCGCGCGGCAACTACCTCTACGAGCCGAAGTGGGACGGCTTCCGCTGCCTCGCGTTCCGCGATGGCGGCGAGGTTGACCTGCGCAGCCGCAACCAGCGGCCGCTCGCGCGCTACTTCCCCGAGATCGTCGACGCCCTGCTGACGCTGCCGCACCAGCGGCTCGTGCTCGATGGCGAGCTCGTCATCGCTGGTCGCGAACACCTCGACTTCGTCGCGCTGCTGGGACGGCTGCATCCTGCCGCGTCACGGATCGAGCGCCTCCGAGTCGAGACTCCCGCTTGGTTCGTTGCCTTCGACCTGCTCGCCGTGGGTGACGAAGACCTACGCGAGCGGCCGTTCGTCGAGCGGCGCGCACGGCTCGAGGAGCTGCTGGGGGAGGCGAGGCCGCCGCTCGCGCTCACGCCCGCGACGAGCGATGAAGAGGTGGCGGCGGCCTGGCTCGACCGTTTCGAGGGCGTCGTAGCCAAGCACCGCGAGCTGCGCTACGAAGCGGGTCGCCGCGCAATGGTCAAGGTGAAGCACGAGCGAAGCGCCGACTGCGTCGTGGCCGGCTTCCGCTGGCTCGTCGACCGGCCGCTGCCGAGCTCGCTGCTGCTCGGCCTCTACGAGGACGCAGAGTTGCGGCACGTTGGGATCGCGGCCGGGTTCGCCGAGGCGCGGCGGCGCCAGCTGCTCGAGCGCCTGGCGCCGCTCATCGTCCCGCTCGCGGGCCATCCGTGGGAACACGGTTTCCGGCTCGAGGGCAGTCCAACCGGCAGGCTGAAGGGCTCGGCCGGCAGCTGGACGCCCGGCGAGATGGAGCAGGACTGGGTGCCGGTCGTGCCGGAGCTCGTCGCCGAAGTCGCCTATGACCAGCTCGATGACAGGCGCTTCCGCCATCCGGGTCGCTTCCGCCGCTGGCGGCCCGATCGCGATCCTGGTTCGTGCACGTTCGACCAGCTCGAGACGCTCACCGCCGGGTTGCCCGAGCTGCTGCCGTGGTGAGCACGGTCGAGGTCGAGGGCCGCTCGCTCGCCCTCACGAACCTGGACAAGGTGCTCTGGCCGCGTACGGGCACAACCAAGGCCGAGCTGATCGAGTACTACGTCGCGGTCGCGTCCGTGCTGCTGCCGCACCTGGAGAGGCGCCCGCTGACGCTGCGGCGCTTTCCTGACGGCGTCGAAGGGATTAGCTGGCACCAAAACGAGATCCAGCAAGAGCCGGACTGGTTCCCCGTCTTCGAGACCAGCGGCCGCGGCGGCAGGCGCCTGCGCTTCGCCACCGTCGATGGGCTCGCGTCGCTCGTGTGGCTCGCGAACCAGGCGGCGATCGAGCTGCATCCGTTCCTGTGGCGGGTCGAGCGCCCGCGTGAACCGGAGCAACTCGTCCTCGACCTCGATCCCGGCCCGCCTGCGGGTCTCCTCGAGGCGGCGCGGGTCGCGCTCCTGCTGCGGCCGCTCGTGGAGGAGCTCGGGCTCGAGCCGTACGTGAAGACGAGCGGTTCGCTCGGCCTCCACGTCCAGGCGCGGCTGCGCGAGCCGCTCGACACAAAGGGCGCCGCGCGCCAGCTGGCCGAGCGGCTCGCCGAAGAGCGACCGAATGAGGTCGTCGCCGAGATGCGGCGAGAGGCGCGCTGCGGAAAGGTCTTCGTCGATTGGCTCCAGAATGACGTCACGCGCCAGACGGTGGCGCCCTACTCGCTTCGCGGCCTCGCCTACCCGGCGGTCGCGACGCCTGTCCGCTGGGAGGAGGTCGAGCGCGCCGGAGGCGAGGGCCGGCCCGACTCCCTCGTCTTCACGCGGAGCGACGTACTCGAGCGGGTTGAACGCGAGGGGGACCTCTTCGCAGCCCTGCGCTGATTCCGCGCCGCACCGCGCGCGGCACCCCGCCCATCCCGCCGCTGGCTGCCGCGCTAGCCGCTGGGAAAGACGTTGTGCCGTAGCGGGTTACGCCCCACCTCGCCCGGCATCGCGGCCGGGTGGAGAATCGTGTCTACTAGCTGCTGGGAGCTCGAGCAGGAGGGAGCCGTGCGGACGCCGTTACTGGGAAAAGATCCATTCCTCGCTTCTCGCTGACATCACTCATCGAAGCGATCCCGACATAAGCCGCCCGCCTCGCATCAGCGGCTACGCGGCGATCCGTGAGTACGCCGCGATCGGCGATGGTAGAACCGTGGCCTTAGTGGCGCGCGACGGATCCATCGATTGGCTCTGCCTGCCCGACCTCGATTCGGCGAGCGTTTTCGGTGCCTTGATCGATTCGGAGCGCGGCGGACGGTTCGTTCTCGAGCCGGAGCTCCCCTTCCAGGCGAGCCGTCGCTACCTGCCGGGCACAAACGTGCTCGAGACGACGTTTTCGACGAGCGCCGGACGGGTGCGTCTGACGGACGCGATGACGCTGCCAGCGGGTGAGCTGAGTCCCTACCGCGAGCTCGTCCGGCGCGTCGAGGGCCTCGCGGGCATGGTTCCGTTGCACTGGCGCGTCGAGCCGCGATTCGGCTACGGCACCGGGAAGACGCGGATCGAGCGCCGTGCAGGCGCGCCCGTCGCGCTCGGCGGCCGCGATGCGCTTGCCCTCTGCAGCTGGGAAGCTGGAGAGCCCACTCACGACGCGCAAGCGATCACGGGTCGCTTCAGTGTCGGACAAGGCGGAAGCAGCCTCCTCGCTCTCAGCGGCGCTCATCAGGAACCGCTTGTCCTGCCGACCCGCGCTGACGCCGAAGTGCGGCTTCACGCGACGGTGCGGTCGTGGCGCGAGTGGGCACAGGCGCGCGAGTACAGCGGGCCATGGCGAGAGGCCGTGATCCGGAGCGCCCTCGTACTCAAGCTGCTCGTCTACGCTCCCTCTGGTGCAATCGCCGCCGCCCCGACGACTTCGCTGCCGGAGGAGATAGGGGGTGAGCGCAACTGGGACTACCGCTTCTCCTGGCCGCGCGACGCGGCCTTCACACTGCAAGCCCTGCTCGCGCTTGGCTGCGCGCCCGAGGCACGAGCTTTCTTCTCCTGGATTCTCCACGCCTCGCGACTGACACACCCGCGCCTGCAGGTGCTCTACCGACTCGACGGGCGAGCTGAGGCCGACGAACAGTCATTGCCGTTGGCGGGCTACCGGGGATCACGGCCGGTTCGGGTCGGCAACGGCGCTGCCGATCAGATGCAGCTCGACGTCTATGGCGAGCTGCTCCAGGCCGCCTCGCACTTCGCGTCTTCCACAGGCGGGCTCGATCGCGACCACGGCCGCCGCCTTGCCGAGATCGCCGATTTCGTCTGCGCGAGCTGGGAGCAGCCGGACGCCGGGATCTGGGAGGCTCGCGGAGAGCCGGCGCACTTCATCCAGTCGAAAATGATGTGCGGCGTCGCGCTCGCGCGCGCCTGCGAGCTGGCCGAGCGCGGGTTCCTGCCCTCGAAGCACAACGAGCAGTGGCTAGGCGAGCGGGAGCGGATCCGCGAGTTCGTGGAGACCCGCGGCTACTCGGAGAGCAAGCAAAGCTACGTCCGCAGCGCCGGCGAAGAGGAAATCGATGCCTCGCTCCTTCTCGCCGTCCTCGCTGGCTACGACGAGCCGCGCACACCACGCCTTCTTGCCACCATCGACGCAATCCGCCGCGAGCTCGGCCGCGGCCCGCTGATCCACCGCTATTTCGGCGCGGACGGCCTCGACGGCGAAGACGGCGCGTTCCTGGCCTGCTCCTTCTGGCTGGCCGAGGCGTACGCGCGCCAGGGTCGGCTGGACGAGGCGGCGACGTTGATGGAGGAGCTTGTTCTGCTGGCCAACGACGTCGGTCTCTTCGCCGAGGAGATCGACCCGGCGACAGGTGAGTTCCTCGGCAACTTTCCGCAGGGCCTGTCGCACCTGGCCCTGATCAATGCGGCCGTCGCGATCGAAGAGGCGCAGCAGTGATTTGGGGCGCGCTCGTCGGCGGCCTAGCCGGCACCCTGGTGCTAACGACGCTGCTGCGGGCGGCGAGCGAGTTCGGCCTGACTCGGATGGACCTTCCCTTCTTGCTCGGCACCGCGCTGACGGGAGATCGCGTGCGCGCGAAGGCCGTCGGCTACGCGCTCCATTTTGGCTTCGGCCTCCTCTTCGCGCTCGCCTATTACGCCATCTTTGTCGTCATCGATGAGAGCGGCTTCTTGCTCGGCGCGTTCTTCGGTCTTGTACATGGGCTCTTTGCCGGAAGCGCCGTCGTCAACATCCTGCTTCCGGTCGTCCATCCGCGCATGGGCACGGGCTTCACCGCCGCCGGTTCGGCGCCATTGCTGGAGCCGCCCGGGTTCCTGCTCCTCAACTACGGCCGCCGGACGCCGCTGGCGACGATCATCGCTCACATCGCCTACGGCGCGATCGTCGGCGGCTTCGTCTCCCTCGCGAGCTGATCGATGCAGGGCAAGGTCGTGGTCATCACCGGAGCTTCGTCGGGAGTGGGGCGCGCCTGCGCGCGCGAGTTTGCCCGCCGGGGCGCGCGCCTTGGTTTGATCGCTCGTGGGAGAGATGGCCTCGGGGCGGCGAAGCGCGAGGTCGAAGAGCTTGGCGGCCGGGCGCTCGTCGTTCCGCTCGACGTCGCTGACGCCGCGGCTGTCGAGGCGGCCGCCGCGACCGTCGAGGGGCAGTTTGGACCGATCGACGTCTGGGTCAACAACGCGATGCTCTCGGTCTTCTCACCGGTCGCAGAGCTGAGTGCCGAGGAGGTACGACGTGTCACCGAGATCACCTATCTCGGCTACGTCCACGGAACACTGTCGGCGCTGCGGCGGATGCGCCCGCGCGACCGCGGAGTCATCATCCAGGTCGGCTCGGCCCTCGCCTACCGGGCGATCCCCTTACAGGCCGCCTATTGCGCGGCCAAGCACGCGACCGAAGGCTTCACCGAGGCGCTGCGCTGCGAGCTCCTCCACGATGGCAGCAAGGTCCGCGTCACCATGGTGCAGCTGCCGGCGCTGAACACACCCCACTTCAGCGTCGTGCGCACGCGCCTGCGGGGCCACCCACAGCCCGTGCCGCCGATCTTCCAGCCGGAGCTGGCTGCACGTGCGGTCGCCTTCGCGGCCGAGCACCCGCGGCGCGAGCTCTGGGTGGGTGGGTCGACCGTCCGCGCGCTTCTCGGCAACAAGCTCGCGCCCGGCCTGCTCGATCGCTATCTCGCCCGGAACGGCTACGCGGCGCAGCAGACCCGGGAGCCGGTCCAGCCCGATCGCCCTGACAACCTTGCCGGCCCTCTCCCCGGCGACCGCGGCGCCCACGGCGTCTTTGACCGCGAGGCACGCTCGCGCAGCCTGCAGTTCCTGGCGCTGATCCACCCGCGCCTCCTCGCCGCCGGCGCAGTCGCGGCCGCCGCCGCGGCGGCGGTTGTGTTGAGGAGAGAGCCACGATGACAACTCGCGCGTGCGCAAACCCGCGGCATCTGGCTCGCGCTCTTCACTTCGAGGCGCTCGAGCTGGAGTCGTTCGAGCCGCCTGGGCCGTGACCCGGTACGCGCTCACGCAACCTGGTTCTCGTAGAGCCGCCGCTGGCGCTCGCGAGCCGCGCGGTAGATCTCGGTTACCTCGCCGCGAGGGCCCACCGCCTCTCCTGTGGGCGCTTCGTCAGCAACGAAGCCGAGCCGCTCAAGCGCCAGCACGGCCGCGCCGCGTGCTGACGTCTCGCGCACCGCCGATGGCATGAGCGGCCGCCCGAGCACGTCGGCCAGGATCTGGGTCCAGCCCGGCTGCGCGCGAAGCGCCCCACCCGTGGCGACGATCTCTTTCACGCCCGGGATCAGCTCGACGATCTCGGCAAACCGGTACGCGACGCTCTCCAGCGCCGCTTGGAAGATTTGCTCGGGCGTCGTCTCGAACGTGAGGCCGTCAATCGTCCCTCGAGCGAGTCCCCGCCAACCCGGGCTTCGTTCACCACCGAAGAGAGCGAGGAAGGTGAGACCATGCGAATCCGGCTCGCCGAGCACCGCCGTCTCATCGAGTCGTAAGGTCTGTAGCAGCCAGGTTCTGAGGTTGCCTCCGTCCGAGAGTGCGCCGCCGTCCACGATCCGGCGTTCGTCCACGTAGTAGCGAAAAAGACCACTCCGAATCGGCGTCCCGTCGGGCTCATAGCCGATTCGATAGGCGCCGGAGGTCCCGATCATCAGTGCGGCGCGATCTCGTGTCACACATCCGGCGCCGATGTTTGAGCACGCCCCGTCGCCGACGGGTGGGAACCAGCCGGCGTGCGCCTCACCGTGCTCGAGGAGCGGTGGCAGGCGATCGGCGCTGACGCCAATCGCATCGAGTAGCTCATGGTCCCATGACAAGCCCTGCCCGTCGAGAAGCCCGGTTCCGGAGGCCATCGAGATTGAGATTCCAAGGACTCCTGTGAGGCGGTGGAAGACGAGGTCTGGGAACGAGACGAACCACTTCGTCTGGGCGAAAACTTCCGGTCGTTCTTCCGCGAGCCAGGCGAGCTTCGCCGGCCAGTACGAGGGGTGCAGGGCGCATCCGGTGCGCGCGTGGACAGCGTCTGGATCGAGCTCTGTGGCGAGACGTTTGGCCTGGGGTGTCGCGCGGATGTCTTCCCAGGTCTGGACAGGCATCAGCGGACGCAGCTCGTCGTCCACGGCGACGAGGCTGTGCCAGAACGCCGAGATCGCAGAGGTGCTGGCAGTGCCCGCGCTCCGCGCCCGTTCCGTTACCGAGAGGGTCGCGTCGAGCAGCCGCTCGGCATCGATCTCGCCCTGTCGGCGGTGCGTGATCGGAAGTTGTGCAAATGTGTTTTCAACCTCGCGTCCTCGCTCGTCGAAAAGGATGGTGCGAACGGATGAGGTGCCGATGTCGAGAGCTAGCACGCGGGTCACAGCGACGACGATACGCCGTGGCGTCGACCGCTTCAGGTGGCAGTCGATCGATGCGGTGCCGCGTGTCGTAGGGCCGCCCAGCGCCAGTGTGCTGCCGACGGACGCCCCGACGAGGGCCAAATCTGGCCTGATCCTCGTCGGCGTCCACCCCCGCTGCCAGGATCACCGGCTGTGCGAACGGGCAACCTCCCGCGTTTCGGCGTCAGTGTGCGTCCGAGGCTACTCGCGCGGTGTCAGCGCAAAGCGATTTCCTTCGAGATCCTCGAACATCGACCACCAGCCGAACGGCTGCTCCACCGGTGGTTGGGGGAACTCGACGCCGCGTGAACTCAACTCTTCGTATGTCTTGGGCAGGTCGTCGCAGTAGAAAAAGATGTTCGACGTCGGCAGCGTCTCAGGGGCTGCCGGTCGGTCGCCCTGCCGGAGGCTGAGCACGACGGTCACCGACTTGTCCGGTGTCCTCACCTCGAGCCAGCGCTCGTCGCCGTAGGGCGCGTCCTTGGCGAGTTCGAAGCCCATCGTCTTGGTCCAGAAGTCGAGCGCTCGATCCTGATTTTCGACCTCGAGCACGACCTGGTGGATTCCCCTGATCATTCGCGCCTCCTTCTCGCGTTGTCGCAGCGCAAGCTAGCGCGTCGATAGCAGCATGAGATATCCATTGCGCGCCTTTGTTAGTGAGCCAGCCGGTTCCGCAGCCGATGTCGAGGACGCGGGCGGGCGACAATTCCAAAGCAGGCGCTCGAGCTCGGCGAGGTCGCGGCTCCCGACCCGATCTGTTCGTCGGTTCCTCGTAGGAGCGCTTCACCCAGCGAACTCGCGTGCTTCCGCGTCGTCGACGACTTCCTCCGGGGTAGGCGGCTCGACGAGGATCTCGACCATCTGCTCCGCAAGTGGATCGTCGGTCGCCCGATAGCGGCGTACGGCTTCGTCGAGATCGTACGGCGTCTGCCGTAGCTCGACGTCGGATCCGAGCAGCGCCCAGAACGCGAGGCCGGGCCGTCCCTCGTACGGCATGCCGACGCTCCCTGGGTTCACCGAGCGGATCCCAGCCACCGTACGGTCGAACTGAATATGGGTGTGCGCCGAAACGAGCACGCGCTCCTGCACGCCTTCGAGCAGGGCTCGCATACGCGTCTCCGGAGTGGCGAACGTGATCAGCTCCTCGTCGCTGCGGGGCGAGCCATGACAAAAGCGCACGGCACCGAGCCCTGAGATCTCAACGACCGTAGTGTCGACGAACGTGCCGAGCCGCGCTCGCGTGTAGACCGAGTGCTGCTCGACCATCCAGCGCTCACGGGGACTCAGGTCGGCACCGACGCCGCCGTCGATGCGAGCCGCGGATTCGGCGAGCCCGCGTTCGGCGTTGCCGCTCACGAAGATCGCGGATGACCGAAGGGGTTCGACGAGCGCCCATGTTTCCTCAGGCAGCGGCCCCCAGGTGAGATCGCCGCCGAAGACGACGAGGTCGGGCGAAGCATCGGCCAGCTCACGCAGCACGGCTTGGAGTGCGACCGCGTTGCCGTGCACGTCGGATACAACGGCCACCCGGGTGCTGTGCGTGCGCGCCGAGTCAGTCATGGCGACCATTCTGCGCGGTGTCCACCGGGCATTCGCGAGATTCGAACGACTCATCGTTGGACAGTCGGTCGGCAGAGGCCCCATTCTTGCGAGCCGGAGCTACTCGCCGCCAACGTCGAAAAACAGCACGTCGTAAGTCTCGACCGCCCGCATCGTCCCGCCCGTCCCCTGCTCGACCCGAGGCCGGATCTGATGCGCGACTGCGTCGCTCGCCTCCCTGGCTTCGTCGTTCTCCCACAACGTGACGCCGAGCGCCCTTCCTGTTTCCCGGTCTCCCAGGACGATGTAGCCGACATAGCCGCCCTCTTCGCGTATGCCGGGATGGACGACCTGGCGTACAACCCGCGCGACGTCGTCGATTCGATCTGGTGCCGTCTCGAGGAAATTCACTCTCGAAACCACGTCGACCTCCTTCTCGGTGACAGAGACCACGCTACTTACTGACGCGCGGATACTCGACGATCACAGCGTCCTCCCGGACGAGCCTTTTGCCACCAGGACGGCTCCGGGAATCACCGGGATCGTCGTGGACGGCGAGCCCGGAGCGCCGCCGACCGAGCCGACAAAGTCAAGGCGGTGCGTGCCCATCAAAAGCAGGGCGGGATGGATGCCACGCTCGATCCTCGGGACCTGGTGATGCTCGTGATCGCGCTAGCGACGGCTACCGACGCGATGCCGCAACTCGCGCGCATGATCGAAAGCGGAGACCCGCGCGCTCCGCGGGCCCGTGCGCGGCGGCGGGCCGCAGTTGTGGAGATCGTCCGCCGGGCAGCCACACCGCCCTCGTAGCCGACGCGAGTCGCTTCGCCGCTGACTCAGATGAGTCGGCCCCACCAATGCCGCGGGCTGGGAACCACCGTTCGAGAAGTTCGCCGAAGAACGCAACCCCTCCGCGCCCGCGAGCGTTTCCGAGCTCGACGTAGCCCAGCTCGAGTTCGCGAGGATCTGGAAGCAGCTACCGAAGCTGGTCTTCTCGAAGTCGCTCGAGGCGGTCGAGGGAAACGCGCGCCTCTCCCATGCCGATCCTGTGCAGACCGTTCAAGCGCTCAAGGAAGAGGACGGTGGGCCGATCGCCGTGGGCGGCGCAGAGCTAGCCGCGACTCTTACAGCGCACCAGCTCATCGACGAGTACCACTTGTTCGTCTACCCCGTGGCCCTCGGCGGAGGCAGACCCTTCTTCGCAGAACACACTCGTGTCAACCTCGAGCTCCTCGAGACGCGCACATTCAGCAACCGCGTCGTCTACCTCCGCTACCGCCGTGCGTAGAAGCCGTCGCTCTGGCGTCATCCGGAACACTCGCCCGACGGCCGCCTCTTTGGGATCAAATCTGGGTGACGGGCGCTGCGGCGGGTGGCAGCAGGATCTCATCGCGTCTACAGCTGAGGAACGTTAGCGTGGAACGAGCCGCAGGCGCCCGACGGGGCCTTCGAAGGAGATGCGCGCGATCCCGCCGCTCGGGCGGCGGTCGTCGCCGCTCTCGACGATGTAAACCGTTGAGTCGGCGCTCTGCGCGAGCGCATACGGCTTTCGTAGGGACTGTGTGACAACACGTCCGCCGCCGAAGCGGAGGAGCCGCCCGGTGTCATATTCGACGACGAGCAGGTCGCCGTCCGCTGCCTCGATCGCGCCGAGCGGGTTCTTGAGTCCGGAGGCGATGACGGTCGTCGCACGCGTCGATGGATCGATCCGGAGCAGGCGTCCATTGAAGCTGTCGCTGACGACAAGCGATCCGTCGCGGCGCAGGACCAGGCCGTGCGGAGCGGCGACGCTCGACGACAGCGTCTCGATGCGGCCGCCGTCGCCGATCCGGCCGACGCGCGTCTGGTCGGCGAAGTAGAGATCGCCGTTCGGAGCAGCCGCGAGCGGGCCGGCGGCGACGTCTGCGATCTTCCTCCCGCCGAGCTCGTAGATGCCGCTGCCGCCGGACACGAGGACGCGGCCGTTCGCAGTGCGCGCCAGGCCCCACGGGGACGGAATGCGTTTCGTGGCCACGGAGAAGCGGCCGGTTTCCGTGTCGACGCGGAGGACCCGGTCACGTCCCAGGCGTTCGACGACGAGCAGCGATCGTTCGTCGAGCGCGAGGATCTGGGCCGGCAGCGCCAACGGATACGACGCGAGCACGCGTACCCGGCCTAGGGGGAAGGTTCGGCCGCGGACGACCGCCGCGAGCCGCCAGATGCCCGCGGACGGAAACCGAACAATCGCCGTGTAGCGGCCGCGGCCGGTCGCCGTTGCGCGCGACGTCAGCGCCTTCCCGGCGGAGGCCGCTCTGAAGGTCGGGCGCGCGGCGGGCCGCACGGTCAGGTGCGCTGCCCAGCGCTGCCCGGCGACGAGCGTGTCCGGCGGCGCGGCGAGCCTCACGACAAGCGTCGGCGCCGCCGCCGCCGCGATGCAGGCGGCGAGCGCTGCGAGCGCGGCGAGCAGTGCGGCCGTGCGGATCACGAGGCTGCCTTCCGCGCGATCAGCTCGCGGTCGCGTGCCTCAGCGAGCGCGGCGTCGACCGCATGCGAGAGATCCGCGAGCGCGTCGCCGATCGCGTCCGGGTCCGTCGTCAGATGGCGGTGAATCATCGCTAGCGCCTCCATGAAGCGCGGCTTCGTGAGGTCGAACGCACGCTGGCCGCGTTCGCTCAATCGGAACAGCGTCGACCGGCGGTCGCGCGGATTCCGCTCGCGGACGCCGTGGCCGCGGCTTTCGAGTTTCCCGAAGCGGAAAAGGACGGTGCTCAGCGGCAGTCCGAGGTGCTGCGCGAGCTGTGTCGGCGTCACCTGCTCGAAATGGACGATCGCGTTGTAGAAGGCGAAGTCCTCGACTGGGACGTCGGCCCCCGCGAGCTCGAGCTCGAGGAGCTGCCCCGTGAGCTGCCACGCGACGTAGAGGTCGAAGAGCACGGAGGGGCGGCGGCGCTCGCTCATAGTATGAAACTACAATATTGATGGAACTAAGTCAATATTGATCTATCTCCTGCTGGGCGGGCCGGTGCGCTAAGGGCGATCATCCCTGTCTCAGCGGTTCACGCGGTTATGCCGCTGCCCTGCCTCTGCGGTCTAGTTTTCATGCGGTACGTGCGTCTCGGCCCCAACACGCGCGGCTTGCTCGGTCCCCCGGCCCCGGAGCCGGCGGAGACCAAGACCGCGAGCAAATGCGACGAGACCTACCCTGAACACGGCTAGTCTCAGCGAGACAGCAGCATGGGCGGAGTCCCCCGGGCGGACGGTCCGCATCTACTACCCCAGGAGAGATGCTCGGCCCTACTTCTCGGCCCTACTTCTTTCGCCAGTTAGCGCACGACAACGCCTTCGACATCTTCATCGATGACCATCCGCTCGTCGCAGCGAAGGTTGATCGTTGAACTTGGAAAGGCTCCGCGTGAGCTAGGCGCGGGCGTAGGTCGCGAGGATTGCTCCCGTTGTCGACACCTGGCTGTCGACGAGTCGCAGCGTCCGGAGCTTGCCGTCGTCTACGAAAAGGCGCTTCCCGCCGCCGAGGAGAACCGGGTCGACCATCAGCCGAAGCTCGTCGACGAGATCGTGCTCGAAAAGCGTCCCGAGCAGGTCGAGGCTGCCGATCACGTGGAGGTCACCGCCGTCCTCCTGTTTCAGCGCGGCCACGGCCTCGGGAACGGAGCCCTCCAGCACCGTTGAGTTCTTCCACTCGAGCGGGTTCTCGAGCGTCGTCGAGGCGACGTGCTTCGGCTTCGTGTTCAGGGGCTCGGCGATCACCTGCTCCTCCTCGGGCGCGTTCGGCCAGTAGGCGGCGAAGATCTCGTAGGTGCGGCGGCCGAGAAGGTAGGCGCCCGCTTCGTTGATCGCGCCGAGGACGCGGTTCATCGACGGGTCGTCCATGTACTGCATGCTCCAGCCGCCGTGGGCGAAGCCGCCGCTCCTGTCCTCGTCCTCGCCGCCGGGTGCCTGGGCGACGCCGTCCAGGCTCAAAAACTCGTTGACGACGACCTTGCGCATGTCGGTCTCCTTTCGTCGGCTCTCTGGTTGTAGACCGCGCTGGGCCGTGAAAGTGATCAGTCGGCTCGTTTTGGAGGATCCTCATCAACGCTGCAGAGCTCAGTTACATCCCGCAGGTGAGGTGCGGGATGCGCGAGTGCTTCTGTTCCGAACTTGCTTTCTAAATGGACAACACTCGATTTCATGCGGGATTGCGCGTAGTGATGCCAGTTTGCTGTTGTGGGCGGTGGTCGCGTCTTGTCAGGTTTACATCTACATGCGACCTTTGGTTGCCACCTGGCCCAGCTCCCTCCGTTCGTGGTCAGGTTGACGAGGCTCGCGCAGGCTGCGGCCATATCGCTCGACCCAACGCTGCGGAGTCTCAGGTGGCGCTCGCCGCGCAACTACCGCACAGCGAGCACGTAACGTTAGGACATGTCGAGGGGTGAGCGGGATCCTGAACGCGTCCGAGCCGCTGCGGCCAAGTTGAAGGCGCTCGGCGCGAAGGGAATACTCATTAAGGCAGCGGAGCAGGTTTACATCACCCAGTCCGCACGCAAGATGCCCGATTGCTTCTGCCCGCCGCAGCCTGAAGGCGCGTGCTACTTCGAGCCGGTCACCGACGAATTGAAAAGACCGTGGTCGCCTGCGGATTGCTGGCGAACATGCGGGCGCCGGACGCCGACGATTTCCCCTGCGTGACCGCGAAGGAGATCGCAAAGCGCGTGGACGAGGCGGGTCTCCGCCTCGTCCGCTTCCTCTGGTGCGGCAACGACGGCACGGTTCGCGCCAAGTCTTCGGCGCGGCACGGCCTCGAGGGCCGGCTCGAGGCCGGGATCGGGCTCACCGTCGCGATGCAGGCGATGAACGGCCTCGACCAGCTGCAGCCGGTTCCCGGCATGGGCCCGGTGGGCGAGATCCGGCTCGTGCCCGATCTCGAAACGTTCCGGGTGCTGCCGTACGCGCCGCATACCGGCGCCGTACTCACCGACCACGTGCAGCTCGACGGCGTGCCGGCGGCGGTGTGCCAGCGCTCGTTCCTGAAGCGGATGGAGGCCCGTGTCGCCGAACGCGGGCTTGCGCTCCGGGTGTCGTTCGAGAACGAGTTCTCGCTCGCGACGAAGGTCGACGGCGCATACGTGCCGATCGACTCCGGGCTCTGCTTCTCGACGATCTCGGCAACGGCGGCGCAGGACTATGCAGAGGACCTGGCGGCGGCGCTCGACGCACAGGCGATTCCGCTCGAGCAGTACTACGCCGAGCTCGGTCACGGGCAACATGAAATCTCGACCGGGCACGCGCCTGCGACGGTCGCCGTCGACGAGCAGCTTCTCGCCCGCGAGACGATCCGCGCCATCGCGAGGCGGCACGGCCTGGTCGCCTCGCTCGCGCCGAAGCCCTGGCTCGAAAACGCTGGCAACGGGGGGCACGTGCACTTCTCGCTCTGGGCGGGTGAGCGCAACCGGTTCTACGACGGCGCGCGCGCGGACGGGCTCTCGGACGACGCCCGGTCGTTCATGGCTGGCGTCCTCGCGCACCTTCCCGGGCTCTGCGCGCTCACGGCGCCGAGCTTCAACTCGTACCACCGGATCGTCCCCCAGCACTGGGCCGGCGCGTTCGTCTGCTGGGGCTTCGACAACCGCGAGGCGCCGGTCCGCGTCGCCTCGACGTTTCGCGGCGCCGACGAAGCGTCGACGAACGCCGAGCTGAAGGCATGCGACGCAAGCTGCAATCCTTACCTCGCGGTGGGTGGGCTCCTCGCCGCCGGCCTCGACGGGCTCGAACGTGGCCTCGACCTCCCGGAGCCGGTCGACGTCGATCCGGCGTCGATCCCCGACGACGAGCGCGCCCGCCGGGGAATCGTGCGGCTGCCGGCGACGCAGGCAGAGGCTCTCGACGCCCTCGCGGCCGACGCGCTCCTTCTCTCGAACCTCGGCGCGGTCCTGGCCGAGTCGTACCTCGCCGTCCGGCGATCCGAATGGGCAGCCTACTCCGCGGGAGACGCGGCATTCGAGCAGCAGGGTCACTTCGAGAAGTACTGAGCGCGGTCGCGCTCGTCGACCATCACGCGCACGGGATCCTGCGCGCGCCCCCGGCGTCCCTCGACGAGTTCCGGGGCCTCTTCTCCGAGAGCCCTGATCCGCGCCAGTGGCCACACATCGCCACCGGCGTTACCTACCGTCGCGCGATGCGCGTGCTTGCGGAGCGGTTCGGCATCGAGCCCGACGAGTGTGCCGTGTACGAGCACCGACTCGCGGCCGATCCCGCGGAATACGCGTCCGCGATGCTGCGCGCGACGAACACGGAGGTGCTCCTCATCGACGACGGCTACCCGCCAGAGGGCATCGGCACGTCGTGGGACGAGATGGGGGAGCTCGCCGGCTGCCGTGCGCTCCCGGTGCTGAGGCTCGAGACGCGCGGCGCGCGTGCCGCGGCGGAGACGGCGATCGCACGCGAGCATGGCTACGTCGCGCTGAAGACGATCGCCGCATACCGCGGCGGTCTCGACCGCGTGTCCGACGACGTCGTCGCCGCGCTCGAGGCGAACGAGGCGACGAACGATCCGCTGCCGGTGCAGGTTCACTGCGGCTTCGGCGACTCCGACCTGCACCTGTGGCGCGCCGACCCGGATACCTGAAACCGCTCGTCGAGCGCTTTGCAGACACGCCGTTCGTGCTCCTCCATTGCTATCCGTTCGTGCGCGAGGCCGGCTGGCTCGCGCACGTGTACGGCAACGTCTGGTTCGACCTTTCGCTCACGATCCCGCACATGTCGCGTCCCGCGGTTGCGCTCGAGGAGGCGCTGGAGCTCGCCCCGCTGTCGAAGCTCCTCTACGCCTCGGACGCGGCCCGGACGCCCGAGCTCTATCTCCTCGCGGCCACCTGGTGGCGCGACGCGCTCGCGACGGTGCTCAGCGACGAAGCGGACGCACGGCTCATCCTGCGCGAGAACGCGCTCGCGCTCTACCGCCTGTAATCCTTTACCTGCGCGCTCCTCCTCCCGTCTCGGGGCCAAGCATGGCGGCGACGGTCACGGACTTGTGAGTACCGAAGGCGTCTGACGGGCAGCCGTCAAGAGTTGCGCACGGATCATTCGGGTGAAGGCCGCCTACCGCTTCAACTTCGCCACCGTCTCAAGGGCAACGTCTACACGTATCGCGGGTACGCCTTTTCCTCCTGTTCCTCGCGCTGTTGGTGGGCAATGTCGTGGTGGCAGCCTGCGCGCGCTAGTTCAAGAGATGTGACGCGACTGCGTGCGGTGGGGCGCCGAAAGAGCGCCAAGCAGGCGAGGCGCAGGCTCCGCGTTCTTGCCCCGTAAGCGCAAACGGCGTAATATCTTCTAGCGACATTTGCGACAAGTTCGGCTGCGGCACGGTAAAATCGTGATTGCGAGCGTCGAAACGCAGCCGGAGGAACATCCCGCCAAGGATGGCCTTCTGGCGGGATCCGTCCTCTTCCCGGATCTCGTCTGGGCTCATTGGGCGTGGCAGAGTGGGGCGCATCCGTACCGCTTTCCTAATCCAGGATGGGTTCGACGCCTGTCCTCACGACGAGTAGCCCGCTCAAATGGCCGAGATCGCCACGTGCACAAGAGAATCGGTGTCGCACGGCCTTCCGATATTGATGCCTCCACGCTGAAGGAGGAGTACGAGCGCTCGCTCGCTTCCTTTCAGAAATCCGCAGGCCAAATCATTCGCGTCTACTGGTGTGCGTCTGAGGCGTCGGCGGTCGTTCTCACGGCAAAGAAGAAACGGCTGGCTTGGCTTCCCTGGCGCCGTGCTGGAAGCCTCGAACTGCACCGTGCAACCGACTGGGTAACAGCCGATGCTCCGAAGATAGCCGAACTGCTGCACAGCGGGGACACGCTTGCGATCAGAATCAATCGCGTTCTCACCGCGACACCTCGACGGATCGCAATGGAATGGATCTTCAGCGAGCAGAGCTACCTGCTTGGGTTCGTCGAGCGAATGGGCGGTCGTCCTTCTCGAAAGGACACCGCCGCCATGATCGCGCGGCACCGACTGGAGATTGAACGGCTCGAGACCTACTACGACCGAGCCGCAAAGAAGGCGGCGCGGCTGCGCTACTTCGGCGGAATGCTCCTCGGCCTCGTGGTCGTGGCCGGCCTTGGCGCATTGATCCCGTTCGTCGTCGAGCTCTTCGGGCATCTCGAGCTCGATTCAAACGCGGCGCGCAGGTTCTATGCCTGCTTCGTGGCCGGTGCAATCGGGGCCATGGTCAGCGTGATGACGCGGATGCGACAGGAGGACGGCGTGAGGCTGGATTACGAGGTCGGACACTTGTTGATCGTCATGCTCGGTGCGTTCCGACCCGTTCTCGGCGCGATCTTCGGTGTGCTGGCGTATTTCGCGATCGGCAGCAAGGTCCTTCCAATCACGCCGCCTCCCGGGGCGACCGCGTTCTTCTACTACGCCCTCATCGCGTTTGTTGCTGGCTTCAGTGAACGATTTGCGCACGTCATTCTCGGCAGCGCCGACCTTACGGTGACCAAGGCACTGACCGGGGCAAGGGCCGACGAGCCGGCAGGTCCGGCGCAAGATGCCGATGCAACAGCCGCGACGACGACGAGTAGGCGAGACGATCACCGTCCGATGGTTCAAGCCAGCGGGGTCGGTCGCAAACAGGTCTGAGAAGGGCTGCGGTCAGCGCCCGAACTGCGCCCGCAGATGCGACGCGACTTTCTCACCGCCGACCGATCGTGTCAAGCAGACGCAGGCCCCCTTGCCTCGGCTGTCGTGATGGTGCGCCTGTATGCGGCTACCGGCGACGGGATCGCTCAGCTCGACGAGTCGGGCCAGGGCTGGACGGTCGAGCTGTCGTTGGCCGGCAGCGGGGCGCAATGCCTTGCGGTCGACCCGAACGATCCCGAGACGGTCTTCGCCGGGTTACGCGAGGGCGGGGTACGACGAACGGTCGATGGCGGCGCAAGCTGGGTCGACTGCGCGCTGCCCGAGCGCGCTGTGTTCTCGCTCGCCGTCAGCGCGGCCAACGGAGCGGTGTACGCAGGCACCGAGCCGAGCCGGCTGTTCCGTAGCGACGACCGCGGTCAGAGCTGGCGCGCGCTCGACGCGCTCCTCGAACTGCCGTCACGGCCGCGCTGGAGCTTTCCGCCGCGGCCTTGGACCTCTCACGTGCGCTGGATCGCGCCGAATCCACACGACGCGAACCTGCTCCTGGTCGGGATCGAGCTCGGCGGCCTGATGCGCTCCAGCGACGGCGGTCAGAGCTGGCGGGATCACCGTCCCGGCGCCCAGCCGGACGTGCA